>Ga0079226_10000248_pt1 | contig 35968 bp, 25 predicted proteins | sample Poulit2014_FD_76345 | JGI IMG/M metagenome (GOLD analysis project Ga0079226, IMG submission 76345) | Agricultural soil microbial communities from Georgia to study Nitrogen management - Poultry litter 2014 | ecosystem: Environmental > Terrestrial > Soil > Agricultural land | place: USA: Georgia...
GGCCCGGCCAGGGGCCGGTCAGGTTGAACACCTCGCCGTGTGGCGCGGAAGCGGACATGGGGGAGAGCCTTTCACCGTCGGGTCCGGCGGCACACACCGCCAGCGGGCCGGTCGATAGGAGAAACGATGCGGGCGGGCCGACTATTCCGCCCGCCGCACCGCCGGCCGCGGCTTCAGGACAGCCGCGACTTGCGGGCCACCTCGGCCACGATCTCGCCGAGTCGGTCCTGCTGGTCGGCCGGACCGGTGGAGCTGATCAGCAGTCCGCGGCACAGGTCGTCACGCAGGGGCAGCGAGGCCGAGTAGGCGTTCAGGGCCGCCCCCGAATCCACCCCGGAGACCAGGGTGCCTTCGTCGCCGATCGTGTCGTCCGGTTCGGTGATCTCACCGCCGGGCACCCCGGTGCGAAAGCCCGAGACCCGGCGCTCGAGGTTCTCGGTCACCCCGGTGCAGGACTGTTCGCCGGCGATGATGATCGTGATCAGCCCGCCGTCGCCGAGGTGACCGGAGAACTCCTCGCGGCTGGCCGGATCGTCGGCGGCCGCATCGGCGATGTCCTCGGGCACCACGGATTCGTCGGCCAGGAACAGAGAGGTCTCCGGGCCGGGCGGCACCGCGCCGGTGGCCGCCAGGTCACCGAGATACCAGCCCTTCGGCACATGGATCTGCACCTCGCCGGGGGACCGGTCACCGTCGTCGGCCGCCGGGTCACCGAGCGGAAACGACTCCGAGGTGCCCCCGCCGCCGCAGGCGGTGGCCAGGGCGGCCGCGGCCACGATGGCGAGCGCGCCCGACGCGCGCGTAAATCCGGATACCGATCCAGGCTGCATGAGGTGACGGTAGCGCAGCTACGGCTGCGCAGCGGCGATGGACGCGCGGCGGCCGGGCCGACTCGCCTTTTCCGGGCGCGCCGGGCCGGGGCCCTACGATGGCGGGCGTGAGCGTGAAGACCCTGCCGCATCCGCCGCGGCGCATCCCGATCCTCGGCGACGTGCTCGGCATGGACCCGGTCACCCCGATGCAGGCCACCGCCGCGATGATGGACCGGCTCGGGCCGATCTATCAGCGGCGCATCCTGGGCACCCGGCTGGTGTTCGTCGGCGGGGCCGATCTGGTGGCGCAGGTGTGCGATGAGACCGCCTGGGAGAAACACGTCGGCCGACCGCTGCAGCAGCTGCGCCCGATCGGCGGGGACGGACTGTTCACCGTCGACACCGGCGATCCGGCCTGGGCCCGCGGACACCGGGTGCTGGCCCCGGGCTTCACCGCCGAGGCCATGCGCGGCTACCACGACCGCATGGTGCAGGTCGCCGGGGAACTGGTCGACTCCTGGGCCGAGACGCCTGCGCCGATGGACGTGTCCGAGCAGATGACGCGGCTGACCTTCGAGACGATCGGCCGGATCGGCTTCGGCTACCGCTTCGGATCCTTCGACGGCGGCGCACCGGACCCGTTCGTCGCCGCGATGACGCGGGCACTGGCGCACGCCCAGTCCGCCGGACTGCCGATTCCGGGACTGGGCGCCGTGCTGGGGCGGAAGGCCCGGGCGCGCAACGCCGCCGACATCGCCCTGCTCGAAGACACGGTCGCCGAGGTGATCGCCGCACGCCGGGCGGCCGGCCCCGGACCGGGCCCGGCGGATCTACTCGACCGCATGCTCACCACGGTCGATCCGGAGACCGGACGCGGGCTCGACGATGCGAACATCGTCCGCCAGACCCTGACCTTCCTGATCGCCGGCCACGAGACCACCGCCGGGGCGCTCGCGTTCAGCCTGTGGCACCTGGCCACCGAACCCGGGGTCCTCGACGCCGCCCGGGCCGAGGTCGATGCGATGTTCCCGACCCCGGGCGACGAGTGCACGATCGACTACGCGCAGGTGCCGCGGCTGCGTTATCTGCGGCGGGTGATCGACGAGTCGCTGCGGCTGTGGCCGACCGCGCCGGGCTTCTTCCGGCGGGCGAAGGTCCACACCCGGCTGGCCGACCGCTACGACTTCGCCCCCGGCGACTGGGTGCTGGTCGCGGTCAACGCCCTGCACCGCGACCCGGCCGCGTGGGGCCCGGATGCGGGCCGCTTCGATCCCGACCGCTTCACCTCCGCGCAGATCCGCGGCCGACACCCGCACGCGTTCAAACCGTTCGGCACCGGGGCGCGCGCCTGCATCGGCCGCCAGTTCGCCTACCACGAGATGCTCATAGCGCTGGCGCTGATCGTGCGCCGCTTCGATCTGACGGCAGATCCCGACTATCGGCTGAAGGTGACCGAGCAGCTGACGATGAAACCCGACGGATTCGAGCTGTCGGTGCGCCCGCGACGCTGATCCGGTGCCCGCCGACGAGCTGTCGGTGCCGTAGCCGCTCGAGGAGCGTTCGGGAAGGTGGGCACCTGCCTAGGCTGACTGCAGGCACGCGCGGTGGGCGCGGGCCGGACAGAGCGGAGGCGGCTGTGAGCGAGACGCGGTTGATCAAGACGTCGGAGAAGATGAGCCGAGACGAGCTCGCCGATCTGCTCGAGCAGATGGCCGGCCGGATCCGGACCGGGCAGCTGACCTTGAAGTCCGGCACCGACGAGGTGTTGGTCGAACCGGCCGAACTGGTCGAGGTCGACGTCGAGGTGAGCAAGAAGGACAAGCGCCGCGGCACCACGATGGAACTGGAGATCGAGATCGAGTGGAGCCCCGGTGACACCGGATCGGGTGGGCTGACGCTCGGCTGACCGGCCGATGCCGCCCGTCCGCGCCGGCCGGGAGCGGTGTTCGGTGCGCCCGGGGTCCGGGTACCGGCCGCTGCAGGCGATGACTCGCTCAGGACCGGGCGGACCGGGCCGGGTCGATCACCTCCGCGCCGAACCTGCGCAGACTCTCGACCACCGCGGCGTGGGAGGGGGCGGCGGGTTGGACGTTGCACAGCACGTCGGTCGCATACGGGTAGACCGCGTCCGCGGCCAGGTCGGCGCCGACCTGCGCGCCGCTGCCGACGTAACAGTTGCCGGCCGCGATGTAGTCCGCGGCGGTGTACCCCTCGGGCAGCCGCCCGGCTGCGATCGCGGTCGGCAGCCAACGTTCGATGCCCGGGGTCAGGGCCGCGGCGGCACGGCCGGGGTCATCGGCGCACAGCACCGACCGCGACATCCCGCCCCGGGGCGTGCGCCCGGTGATGGTCATCTGGTCCGCATACCGAGATGCCCGGTGGGCCGCGATCTCGTCGCGCGGGCCGTGCGGGGACGACGAGCGGCCGGTGAGCACGCCGAGACCGCGCACCATCGCCATGTCGAACCCTTCTTGCGAGGCGGTGCCGACCCAGAGCCGGTCCTGCAGACCCGTGGGGGCGGGCACCAGGTCGGAGGCGGGGGCCAGCAGCTCGTCGAGCTCGTCGAGCAGGGCCGTGAACAGTTCGTGGCGGGCGTCGTGGTCACGGCCGAACCGCCGCGAGGTCTCGGCGTCGGCTCCGGCACCGAGCCCCAGTTCCAAGCGGCCACCGGAGAGCGTGTCGACCATCGCCGCATCCGCGGCGAGCCGGATCGGGTCGTGCAGCGAACCGACCAACGCGGCGGTGCCGAGCCGGATCCGCTCGGTGTGTTCGGCGACGGCGGCCGCCAGGATCAGCGGAGAAGGGCAGTGCGCCCGCTGCACCCCGAAGTGATGTTCGGCGATCCAGAACGAATCGAATCCGGCCTCCTCGGCGATGCGGGCGAGCTCCACGGCCTCGCGCAGCACGCGCGCCGAATCACCGTCGTCGCCGACGACATGGGAGATGAAACCGAAGCGCACGAAGGTCGTCCCTTCTGATCGTCCTGTCTTCGTGCCCGACGTTTGCCCTACGCGGCACCCTGAAACACGAAACCCCACCGGCATCACTGCTGGTGGGGTCCGGTGCCCCCGGTCGGACTCGAACCGACACTGGACGGGTTTTGAATCCGTTGCCTCTGCCGATTGGGCTACGGGGGCTTCATGCGAGTGCGGCGAACCCGTTGGGCCGCCACACGCGAGGAAGAGTATAGGCAACGCGGTCAGCGCGTCCACCTGCGCCCGGCCCGTTGGTCTCGGGGTCGTGCAGCGGACACAGCAGGTCTGCAGGCCGTCTGCCGCGATGCCACCGAGCCGGTGCGCTGCGATGATTGAGCGGACGGGGACCGGACGGCATGATGGTTGACGAGTCAATAGAGGTCGGGGTGTGCGGCCGGACCGATGCGGGTCCCTGTGCGCCTCGGCACCGAGGGCCGGTGTGCCCGGGAACGAAGAGCGAAGTGGGGGAGCGACCATGACAGATGCGAGGGGCGCCGATGTGCAGGGTGTCGCGGGCGCCGGTGCGGAGAAGGACGCCGGACCGCGCCGCTGGGTCCGGGTGCTCGGTCCCGGCGGACTCGATGACGGGCAGGTCACCACGGTGCACGCCGGCCCGCACACCATCGCGCTGAGCCGTCGGGACGGCTGTTTCGGAGCGCTGGACAACAGGTGTCCGCACCAGGGCGGGCCGCTGGGTGAGGGCACGATCGAGGACGGGGTGCTGCGGTGTCCCTGGCACGGGTTCACCTACGACCCGATCACCGGTGTCTCCGCCCTGCCGCACGCCGGCACGGCCGAGACCTATCCGGTGGAGGACCGGGAAGACGGGGTGTGGGTGTCGATCCCGGACGACGACGTCGCCACGCGCACCGTCGCGGACACGGTCGTCGACACCCTGCTGGCCTGGGACGTGCGCCATGTGTTCGGCATGGTCGGACATTCGAACCTGGGGTTGGCCGACGCGCTGCGCCGTGCGCAGGAACGTGGGGACCTGACGTTCGTGGGGATCCGGCACGAGGGCGCAGCCGCGTTCGCCGCCTCGGCGATCGGCAAGCTGACCGGTCGTCCGGCGGCATGCTTCGCCATCGCCGGACCCGGATCGACGAACCTGCTGACCGGCCTGTACGACGCCAAGGCCGACCGCGCACCGGTGATCGCGCTGTCGGGCCAGGTGCCGTCGAAGGTGCTCGGCCGGGGTGCGTTCCAGGACGTGGACCTGTCGGGGGCGTTCAAAGAGGTCGCGGTGACCACCAAGACGGTGCTGCCCGGCTCCGACCACTCGGAGCTGGTCGCCCAGGCGATCAAGACCGCCATCGTCGAACGCGGGGTGGGACACCTGGTCATGCCCGATGAGGTGCAGGTCCAGCCGGCCGAGGACGAGCCCATCGCCCGCCCGGCCGGCCGGATGCCGGTCACCCGGGTCGGTCCGCCCGAGGAGGCGGTGGCCGATGCACGTGCGCACCTGGCCCGGGCGCGTCGACCGGTGATCATCGTCGGCTACGGAGCCCGCGAGGCGATGTCGGAGATCATCGCGCTGGCCGAACACCTCGGGGCCCCGATGCTCACCACGTTCAAGGCCAAGGGGCAGCTGCCGGACTCCCACCCGCTCGCGTGCGGGGTGCTCGGACGCTCGGGCACACCGGTGGCCGCCGGGATGATGAACGAAGCGGACCTGCTCCTGGTCTTCGGTGCCTCGTTCTCGCACCACACCGGTATCGCCGACCACACCCCGACCGTGCAGGTCGACACCGACCCGATGGTGCTCGGCAGGTTCCACCCCGTGCAGGTCCCGGTGCTCGGTGACTGCGCACTGACGGCGACCGCGTTGCGCACCGGCGACACCGCCGGCGGCGAGCGCGCGGACCAGGCCGCCGAGGTCGCCACCCGCTGGGCGGATTGGCGCGCGGAGAAGGCTCGGCGTGCCGCGCGAGACCGCGGACACGGTGTCGGAGCCGCCGCGGTGTTCGCGGCCCTGGGCCGCCATGCCCCGGCGGATGCGGTGATCAGCGTGGACGTCGGTGACAACGCCTACGCTTTCGGCCGCTATTTCGAATGCGAACGCCAAGCGGTGCTGATGAGCGGCTATCTCGGCTCGATCGGTTTCGGTTACCCGGCGGCGATCGGGGCGGCGGTGGCCGCGCCGGACCGTCGGTCGATCGCGGTCACCGGAGACGGCGGCTTCGGTCAGTATCTGGCGGAACTGACCACCGCGGTCGCACACGATCTGCCGATCGTGCACGTGCTGCTCGACAACTCCGAACTCGGCAAGATCTCCCGGGAGCAACGTGCCGAGGAGATGGAGGTGTGGCAGACCTCGCTGCGCAATCCCGATTTCGCAGCTTATGCGCAGCTGTGCGGAGCGTTGGGGATCCGGGTGGACAGCGCAGACGATCTCGACGATGCGCTGGCCCGGGCCCTGGCCCACGACGGTCCGTCCCTGGTGCACGTGATCGAAGACGGTGAACTGGACTGACGGTCCGGCGGTGACACCGCCGGTAGCGGTCGGTGTCACCGCCTACACTCGGGCCCGTGAGCCCTGCGACGAAGACCTCCAAGACCTCGGGCACGGCCGGTGCCCGCGCCACCGACGACAAACCCACCCTGCTGCTGATCGACGGCCATTCGATGGCCTACCGCGCCTTCTACGCGCTGCCTGCGGAGAACTTCGTCACCAGCTCCGGGCAGGTGACCAACGCGGTCTTCGGGTTCACCTCGATGCTGATCAACCTGCTGCGCGACGAACAGCCCACCCACGTGGCCACCGCCTTCGACGTCTCCCGGCAGACCTTCCGGGCGGAGAAGTTCCCCGAGTACAAGGCGCAGCGGGCGAAGACCCCGGACGAGTTCCGCGGCCAGGTCGAGGTGACCAAGGAGATCCTCGAGGCGCTTGCGATCCCGACGATGGCGGTCGACGGCTTCGAGGCCGACGACATCATCGCCACCCTGGCCACCCAGGCCGAGGAGCTCGGCTACCGGGTGCTGATCTGCACCGGTGACAGGGACGCACTCCAGCTGGTCACCGACGACGTCACCGTGCTGTATCCGATGCGCGGGGTCTCCGAACTCATGCGCTTCACCCCCGAGGCGGTGGAGGACAAGTACGGGCTGACCCCGGCCCAGTACCCGGACTATGCGGCGCTGCGCGGCGACAAGTCCGACAACCTGCCCGGCATCCCGGGCGTGGGGGAGAAGACGGCGACCAAGTGGATCAACCAGTACGGCACGCTCGCCGGGCTGATCGAGCACGCCGACGAGATCCGCGGCAAGGTCGGCGACAACCTGCGGGAGCACCTGTCGTCGGTGCAGCTCAACCGTGAGCTCACCGAGATGGTGCGCGACATGGATCTGCCGTACACCCCCGACGAGCTCGAGCGCGCGGCGTGGGATCGGGAGCAGATCCACACCCTGTTCGACCAGTTGGAGTTCTCCGCCCTGCGCGACCGACTGTTCTCCACCCTCGAATCGGCGGAACCGGAGGCCGACGCCGGCACCCCGATCAGCGGCGGCCCGATTCCGCCGGGCACGCTCGCAGATTGGCTGGCCGAGCACGCACCCGCCGGGGCCGGGCGGCACGGACTGATCGTCGACGCTCCGGCGCAGGTGTACGGCTCGGACGTGGTCGCCGTCGCGATCGCCGGTGCGGCCGGGGAGGGCGGCCGCATCGAGGCCACCGAGATGACCCCCGACGATGAGAAGGCCTTCGCGGACTGGCTCGCCGACCCGCAGATCGACAAGGCGCTGCACGAGGCCAAGTGGGCGATCCACGCGGTGCGCGGCCGCGGCTGGACGATCGACGGGATCACCACCGACACCGCGCTGGCCGCCTATCTGCTGCGTCCGGGGCAGCGCGGATTCGCCCTCGAAGACCTGTCGCTGCGCTACCTGCAGCGTGAACTGCGCGCCGAGGACGACGGAGACGATCAGCTCTCGCTGCTCGACGACGCCGACTCGCCCGAGGCGCAGGCCGAGAAGGCGGCGCGCGAGGCGATCGTGCGGGCACGCGCCGTGGTCGACCTGGCCGCGGTGTTCGACACCGAACTGGCCCGGATCGATGCGGCCGCACTGCTGACCGACATGGAACTGCCCGTGATGGAGGCGCTCGCGAAGTGCGAGGCCGCCGGCATCGCGATCGACGACCAGCGGATGGACGACCTGCTGGCGGAGTTCTCCGGCCGGGTCACCGAGGCGGCCGACAAGGCGTACGAGGTGATCGGTCAGCAGATCAACCTCGGCTCGCCCAAACAGCTGCAGGTGGTGCTGTTCGACGAGCTCGGCATGCCCAAGACCAAGCGCACGAAGACCGGCTACACCACCGATGCCGCGGCGCTGGAGTCGCTGTTCGACAAGACCGGGCATCCGTTCCTGGAGTACCTGCTGGCCCACCGGGACGCCACCAAGCTCAAGACCACCGTGGAGGGGCTGCGCAAGACCGTCGCCGACGACGGGCGCATCCACACCACGTTCAACCAGCACGTCACCGCCACCGGCCGACTGTCGTCGACCGAACCGAACCTGCAGAACATCCCGGTGCGCACCGAGGCCGGCCGCCGCATCCGCGAGGCCTTCGTCGTCGGTGACGGCTTCGAGACCCTGCTGACCGCGGACTACTCGCAGATCGAGATGCGCATCATGGCGCACCTGTCCGGCGACGAGGGACTGATCGAGGCGTTCAACTCCGGCGAGGACCTGCACAGCTTCGTCGGCGCCCGGGCCTTCGGCGTGCCGATCGACCAGGTGGACGCCGAACTGCGGCACCGGGTCAAGGCGATGAGTTACGGGCTGGCCTACGGTCTGAGCGCCTACGGGCTGGCCCAGCAGCTCAAGATCTCCAATGCCGAGGCAAAGGAGCAGATGGAGGCCTACTTCGCCCGGTTCGGCGGGGTGCGCGACTATCTGCACGAGGTGGTCGAACAGGCCCGCAAGGACGGCTACACCTCGACGATCTTCGGCCGGCGCCGCTACCTGCCGGACCTGAACTCCGACAGCCGTCAGCGCCGCGAGATCGCCGAACGCGCCGCGCTCAACGCGCCCATCCAGGGCAGTGCCGCCGACATCATCAAGGTCGCGATGATCGATGTCCAGCGCGGCCTCGACGAGGCCGGGGTCGCCTCGCGGATGCTGCTGCAGGTCCATGACGAACTGGTGCTCGAGATCGCACCGGGCGAACGCGACCGGGTCGAGGCGCTGGTGCGCGAGAAGATGGCCGAGGCGATCACGCTGTCGGTGCCGCTGGAGGTCTCGGTCGGCGAAGGCCGGGACTGGGACACCGCCGGACACTAGACGCGAGAGACGATGCGGGCGCGGCGGTGATCACCGCCGCGCCCGCATCGTCTACCGGATGGGACCGGTCTGCTAGTCCTCTTCTTCGGGGTGGCGCTGCAGGTTGATCACCGACAGGATCAACCCGCCCCAGATCAACACCAGGGCCACCACCATCATCACGATCGCCGATGTGCTCATGTCAGCGTCCCTTTCTCTGCAGGCTGCGGGTGCCGGGGTGGGGGATGAACTCCTCGCGCTGGACCCGATCGGTCCAGGGCGCCAGCGAGACCAGCACGGCGATCACCACCAGTGCGATCTGCACGATCCACCCTGCACCGGCGACCAGCCCGGTGGGCAGGCCCTCGTAACCGTTCTTGCTGACGTCGATCGCCTCGCGGACGAACATCACCGCCAGCACCACGGGCGTGATCACCCCGATGCAGGCCATCCACACCCAGCCGAGCTTGAACGACGACACCGCATTGAGGTGATCGCGCAGCTCCGGCAGGCGCCGGGCCACCCACGTGATCGCCACGGTGGCGACCAGTGCGGCGCCGACGATGCCGAAGTTGTTGACGAAGTGGTCGACCACGTCCAGCAGGTTCAGTCCCGTGGTGGTGGGGAACAGCACCAGCGAGACGATCGCTGCGGCGCCGCCGACGTAGAGGCTGGCGCGCACGGTGTCCAGGCCGACCTTCTCCTGCACGGCCGCGATCATCACCTGGGTGATCGAGATCAGCGAGGTGAGCCCGGCGAAGAACAGTGCGGCGAAGAACAGCACCCCGAACACAGGACCGCCGGGCATCTCCGAGATCACTGTGGGGAACGCGATGAACGCTAGCCCCACCCCGCCCTCGCCGATCGCCTCGGACATCGACAAGGTCTCGTCGACACCGGGGATGTTCCCGGCATTGGCCTGCACCGTCATGAACCCCAAGGTGGCGAACACCCCGATGCCGGCCAGGATCTCGAACGCGGAGTTGGAGAAGCCGACCACCAGCCCCGAACCGGTCAGGTCGGTCTTGCGCTTGAGATAGGACGAGTAGGTGATCATGATGCCGAAGGCCACCGACAGGGAGAAGAAGATCTGCCCGTAGGCGGCGATCCACACCCCTGATTCACCCAGTGCCGACCAGTCCGGGGTGAAGAACTCGTTCAGCCCTTCCGCTGCGCCGTCGAGGAACAGCGAGCGGATCACCACCGCCAAGAACAGCACGATCAGCAGCGGCACGAACACCGTCGAGGTCTTGCCGATGCCGCGCTGGACGCCCAGGGCCAAGATGGCGATGACCACCACCCACACGATGATCAGCGGCCAGCCCACCGACCACACCCAGTCCACACCGAAGGTCTTGTCCGGATCCTGGTTGAGGAAGTCCGACTCGAAGAAGGTCCCCGCGTCGTCGCCCCACGCCTCGGTGGCGGAAAAGAAGACGTAACGGAGGGCCCAGCCCACGATCACCGCGTAGTAGACGGCGATGACGAAGCAGATGCCCACCTGCCACCAGCCGAGCGATTCGAACCGTTTGGCCAGGCGCCGGTACGACAGCGGGGACGAGCCGCGGAAGCGGTGCCCCATCGCGTAGTCGAGGAACAGCAGGGGGATGCCGGCGGTGAGCAGCGCGACCAGATACGGGATGATGAACGCCCCGCCGCCGTTGTCGAACGCGACGTACGGGAAACGCCAGATGTTGCCCAGCCCGACCGCGGAGCCGATCGCAGCGAGGATGAACACCGACCGCCTGGACCACACCTCCCGGTCCTGGCGTGGCGCAGGCGCCTGTGGATCGACGGTCATCGGTTACTCGCCTTTCGTCTCTGCTGCAGGCCATTCGGACAGCGTCGTCCGGTAGAGATCTTCGATCGCAGCGATGCGCTCATCGAACTCCTCCAGCGGCCAATCGGCAACCGGAACGGGGGGAGCGACGAGCACGTCGACTGTTCCCGAGCGCACGAACGTGCCGTGTTTCCACAGCAGTTCGCCGGTGTTGCGCAGGATCACCGGCACCACCGGCACCCCGGCCTGCCGGGCGATGTGGAAGGCGCCCTTCTTGAACGGGCCGATCATCGGGGTCAGCGACCGGGTGCCCTCCGGCGCGATGATCACCGAGGTGCCCTCCTGCAGCGTCTCGACCACCGGGGCCAGCGCCGAGCGGGCCCGATCGCCGTCCTTGCGGTCGACGAAGGTGGCGCCGGCCAGGCGCAGCGGGATGCCGAGTACCGGGTCGTTGGCCAGCTCCTGTTTGGCGATCGCGGTGAACCCCTCGCGCAGCACCCGCGCCAGGATCACCGGGTCGAGCTGGCTCTGATGGTTGTAGATGAACACCGCCGGACGGGCCGACCAGGCGTTGGCCTCGCCGCGCACCCGGACCTTGACGTCGGCCGCGGTGAGCGCCAGTTCGGAGCCGACCGAGGTTGCCATGTCCATCGCTCCGCGCCGATCCCGGCGCAGCAGGCCCAGACCGATCGCGGCACCGGCGGTGCCGAGCATGGTGCCCGCCCCGGCGACGTTGCGCACCAGGTCGGTCAGGTTCGGCCCGCCGCGGCCGCGGAACCGCAGGATCGGCCAGTCGCGCGCCCCGGCCGCCTTGGTCAGCCCCGCGTCCGGGTTGACCGCGGTGGGGTTGCCCACCCCGGCCAAGAACTCCACGTCCTCACCGCCGTTGGAGTAGGCGAAGGACCGATCCGAGTCCAGCCTGTGCTCGGCGGCGAACTCGCGGGCCGCACGCGCCTTGCCGCTGCGCCACAGCGACGCCCCGTCCACCCGGCCGGTGAGCACCCCGTCGACGACCTCCAGCGGGGTGTACAAGATGTTGGGCACCCCGAGCGCATCGGCGGCCGCCTCGAACTGGTACCGCGAGGCCGACGAGGCGATCACCAGGGTGTGGCCCTTGGCCTGGTGGGCGCGGATCAGCTGCCAGGCCTCCGGATACACCAGCCCGGCCAGGGTGGATTCGAACAGGTTGCGGCCGATCTGGCGCAGCTCGAAATCGGTGTGCCCGGCCCAGGCCTTGAACGCCACCGCCACGAACCGTTCGAAATCGGCCTCGGTGTCGGTGCCGCGCAACCCGTTGATCGCGGTGCCGAGCAGCTCGACCGGCCCGACCTTGCCGGCCATGAGCCGGTCGCGGAAGAAGTGCACCCCGGAGTAGCCGTGGATGATCGTGCCGTCGAAATCGAAGAACGCGCCGATCTCGGGGCCGTCGGGGGCGGCGTGCACACGAGCCAGCGCCTCGGTCAACTTCATCGCGACACCTTCCGGTTCGACATGTCCAGATCCTCGGCGACGGCGATGAGCCGACCGATCTCGCGCACGGTCTCGGCGAACTCGGTGCGGCGCGCGGCCACGTCCGGTCCGCCCACCAGCTCCAGGTTCTCGGCCAGTCGCCACGCGGTGGCGAACAGTTCCGAGGACACCGATTCGGGGCCGTGCACCCGATTCTGCAGCAGCATCTGCGTGCCCACCGCCACGCACTCGTCGAGGAATGCGCCCGGGTCGGCGACCCCGGCGTCGCCGCGGGCGAGCAGCCGCTCGGCGACGACCTGTTGGGCGCCGAAGAACGACCGCAGGGTGCGGTGGGCCATGAAGAAGCCCGACTCGACCAGCAGCTCCAACGCCTCCGCCGAATCCGGCGCCGCGGTGCGCCACTGCGGGGCGATCATCTCCAGCTCCTCGATCAGCTGCACCGCGAAGGTCTGCTTGTCGGGGAAGAAGAACTCGAACTTGAGCAGGTCCCGCAGCCGCAGCGCCTCCGCCCAGCCGGCCCGCGCCGCATCGGTGACCCCGCCGGCGTGGATGTGCAGGATCGACAACTCCAAGATCGCGCGGTTGACGAACCAGTGGATGCCGCTGTTGCGGTAGAACGCGGCCACCAGATGCTGCCCCGGTGTGATCGCATAGACCGGTTCGAGCCCGCCCCGGTACACGGTCACCACCTTGGCCTCGGCGAGGCGGTCGAGCACCCAGATCAGTCCGGCGTCGGTGTCGAGCATCTCCAGTTCGCCCTCGGGCAGTTTTCGGCGATGGATGTATTCGCGCACCGGGGTGATCACCGCGCGCACCTCGGAGACGGTCAGCGCCCGGTCGCGCACACCCAGCAGGGCGAGGGTGACCAGGGCGTTGACGGTGACCGGGGTGGCGTCGTTGATGCCGACCGCGACCTCGAAACCCACCTTCTGCAGCGCCAGTCGCGACCGGTCGTGCACGGAGGGAGGTTCGGCGCCCGGATCGGCCGGGGCGGTCTCGGGGTCGGCTAAGTCCGGATCGCCTGCGGCGGCGAGGGTCTCGCGCAGCGACAGCGGCTCGCCGAACCGGACGTAGACGGTGCCGGCGCGGGTGCGCTGAGCGCGGGCGTAGCCGGCGAGCCATTTCAGTCCCTCGGGCCGCTTGGGCGCGCCCTGCTGTTCGGCCGCCACCGCCCCGACCTCGGCGAGCCGTTCGTAGGTGATCGACACCGGAACCAACAATGCGTCTTCGGCCCGGCCGCTGCGCACCGCGTTGGCGACATAGGCCAGCAGTCCGTACTTGGGCGGACGCAGCTTGCCGGTGCGGGTGCGGCCGCCCTCGAAGTACCACTCGAGGTTGAACCGTTTGACCAGCAGCTGGGTGAAGTACTCCTCCAACGCCGCCTTGTACACCCGGTCGTCGCCGAAACTGCGCCGGATGAACACCGTGCCGGTGCGCCGGGCGATCGGCCCGATCGGCCAGAACGTCAGGTTCGCCCCGCCCATCAGGTGGTTGCGCGGAAAGTCGTTCTCGGCCAGCACGTCACCGAGGACGAAGGCGTCGGCATAGGACCGGTGCGAGGGCAGGAACACCAGCGAACTGCCCCGGTTGGCCGCGCGCAGCTTCGCCAGCCCGGACTCGTCGACGTCGACCTCCCAGGCCTTGCCGTAGAGGGGCCGCATCATCTGGGTGAACACATCGGTGACCAGCCGGGACTGCACGGCCACCAGTTCCTCGAGCACCTTTTCGGCGTAGTCGAACGTCTCGTCCTCACGCGCCCCGGTCGAGCGCGCGATCTCCGCCAGACGCAGCCGGAAGGCCTCCGAATCCATGATCTGCTCGGCCAGCAGGCGCGGCACCTTGTACCGGTCGCCGGTCACCGCGCGCTCGCTGCGTTCGAGCGCGACCACGGCCGCTCGTTTGATGAACCGGGCCAGCGCCTGCGGGGAGGTGCGGGCGGTGGTCTCCGCCCAGCGGGTGCGCAGCTGGGCGAGGGTGGCCGGTTCCCCGGTAAGCACCGGGCAGCGATCCGGGTGGTCCCGGGCGATGCGGCGCTGGGCCCGCAGATGCGGGTTGCGCGGGTTGGTCAGCAGCATCACGTCGGCCAGTCGGGCGCGGCGACGCCCGTCGCGCTCGGCGGGCAACCAGACCACGGTCACCGGCAGCACCAGCGGATCGTCGTCCCGGGGCAGCAGGTCCGCGGCGATCGCCTCGGCCGTCGCCGGGATCACCGTGACCTCGCCGGCCGCGGGATACCGGGTGCCGGGTCCGCCGTCGGCGACCCACCGGTCGATCAGCGCCCGCTCGACAGGGGTGTCGGCGACGGCCAGCACCGTCACCGCGCCACCGGGCGCATCACCGCCGTCCTGCGCCATCGAAGCCCCCTTCTTGTTGCCTGGATCACCCGTCAGCGGTGAACCTACCGGCCGCACCGGCGCTCCGGCGCGGGATCGATGGTCACGGACGTCCTGCCCCGCCGGCACGGCTCACGCCTCCTCGGACCTGGGCCGGGCGGTGCGCGGCGGCAGCTGCGGGCAGACTGACCCGAAGGGCCGGCCGCGCAGGCCGAGACGAAGGGGAGACCGGATGGGATCGGCGCTGGTGCTCGGCGGCGGCGGTACCGCGGCGCTGGCCTGGCATGGCGCGGTGCTCACGGCCCTGGCCCGGTCCGGGGTCGACCTGACCGGGCTGGATCGGATCGTGGGCACCTCGGCGGGCGCGATCGTCGCGGCGCGGTTGATGCGCGGGGTGCCCGCGGCCTGGCTCGCCGCCGACCTGCGGCGGGCCCGCACCCTGTTCCCGGCCGGGACGGGCGGGCACGACGGGGCCGTGTGGGCCGAACTGCTGCGCGCGCCAGGGGGCCGGACCGCGATGCTGCGCCGGGTCGGCGCGCTGCCCGCGCCGCCGGGCGCCGCGCGGCGGGGAGCCGGGCTGGCCGCACGGCTGCAGTCCTGGATCGGCGGCGCACCGTGGCCGGTAACACCGCAGATCCGGATCCCGGTGATCGATGCCGACACCGGCGAGACGGTGGTGCTGGGCACCGGGGCGGACGCCGACCCGGTGACCGCGCTGCGCGCGACCTGCGCCGTGCCCGGCATGCTGCTGGCGGTCCCGGTGGCGGGGCGCCGCTGCTACGACGGCGGGGTCGGCACCCCCACCCACGCCGACCTGGCGGCCGGCTGTGACCGGGTGCTGGTGCTGGCCCCGTTCGGTGAATCGATCTTCGGGCCGGTGCTCGACGAGGAGCTGGCCCGGCTCGCCGGCTGCGCGCGGACGGTCGTCATCCGTGCCGACGAGGCGGCACTGGCAGGTTTCGGTGCGGAGCCGTTCGACGGGACCGGCTGGCCGATCGTCGCCGCCGCGGGCCGGGCGCAGGGCCGCGCCGCGGCCGCCCAGGTGCACGCCCTGCTCTCGGCGCCGCGGTGACCGCGACGGCTCCGAGGCCGGCGCGGTGGCGGGGGAGCGGCCCGGTCAGCCGGGCAGCCGGGTGGAGAAGATCGCGGTGCCCGGGAAGATCCGGCCGCGCAGCGGACTCCACTGCCCCCACTCGCGGTCCTGGTCCTCGGGCCACTCCGGTTCGATCAGGTCCTCGAGCACGAATCCGGCCGCGACGAGCTCGCGCACCCGATCGCCGAGGGTGCGGTGATGCTCGGCGTAGACCACTCGGTCGTCGGCGTCGACCTCCACATACGGGGTGCGGTTGAAATACGGGATCGAGGCGACCAGTCCCATCGGACCGGGATCGTCGGGGAAGCACCACCGCATCGGATGGTTGACCGCGAACACCCACCGCCCACCCGGACGCAGTACGCGTGCCACCTCGCGCATCAATCGTGCCGAGTCGGCGACGAAGGGCACCGCGCCGAAGGCCGAACACACGATGTCGAACGAATCGTCGGCGAACGGCAGGTTCTCCCCGCCGGCCTGCACCAGCGGCACGGTACGTTCATCGGCCGCCATGGAGGCCAGACCGCGCCGCAGCATCGCGATCGACACGTCCAGGCCCACCACCCGGGCGCCCCGGCCGGCCAGCCAGCGCGCACTCGGCGCCGAACCGCAGCCGAGCTCGAGCACGGTCTTGTCGCGGACGGGGCCGAGCAGGCCCGCGTCGGCCTCGCGCACACCCTCGGGGCACCACACGAAGTCGCCGCCGGGGGTGTCCACGCCCAGGAAGGCGCCGTGGTGGTCGTGATAGTCCTCGACGTCGGCGTCCCACCAGAGCCGGCCCGCACGCTCACTGGTCAGGCTGTCGACCTCGGCGTGCCCGGCGCGGGTGGCGCCGAACCGCTCCTCGGCGCTGCGATGCCGATCGGGGTCGATGGCGGGGGTGTGGTCGGCACCTGCTCCGGTCGAATGCGCATCCATATCGGAGCCGAATCTACCTGCTGAAAGCCGCCGTGCGGCGGGGGCGGTGGACCGGCCCGGACGCGGGGACGGGAACGGATGCGGGGCCGGTTGCCCGACCCGACGCGTGCACGGTAATGTTCATGGTTGCCAGTGGTGGGACTTCAGCGGTCCTGCGGACCGGCTGCGCAGTGCCCGCCACGGCGGGCGGCGAGGGGCGGTTCGGCAGGTCACGGCCGTCGAGGTCCCGATTGGCACACCAAGCACAACGATCGGCGGGACGCGGCAGGCCTGGCCAGCCGCGTCGGGGCCGGTCGGTCCATCGACAGTAACGATCCCTTCGGAGCAACTCACCCCATGCCCACTACTACTTCCACCTCGCCGCAGGTCGCCGTCAACGACATCGGCACCGCCGAGGACTTCCTCGCCGCGATCGACCAGACGATCAAGTACTTCAACGATGGCGACATCGTCGAAGGCACGATCGTCAAGGTCGACCGCGACGAGGTGCTGCTCGACATCGGCTACAAGACCGAGGGCGTGATCCCCTCGCGTGAGCTGTCGATCAAGCACGACGTCGACCCGAACGAGGTCGTCGAGGTCGGTGACGAGGTCGAGGCCCTCGTGCTGACCAAGGAGGACAAGGACGGCCGCCTGATCCTGTCCAAGAAGCGCGCCCAGTACGAGCGCGCCTGGGGCACCATCGAGGAGCTCAAGGAGAAGGACGAGGCCGTCACCGGCACCGTCATCGAGGTGGTCAAGGGCGGCCTGATCCTCGACATCGGCCTGCGCGGCTTCCTGCCGGCCTCGCTGGTGGAGATGCGTCGGGTCCGCGATCTGCAGCCGTACGTCGGCAAGGAGATCGAGGCCAAGATCATCGAGCTCGACAAGAACCGCAACAACGTGGTCCTGTCGCGTCGCGCCTGGCTGGAGCAGACCCAGTCCGAGGTCCGCAGCGAGTTCCTGCACCAGCTGCAGAAGGGCCAGGTCCGCAAGGGCGTCGTGTCCTCGATCGTCAACTTCGGCGCCTTCGTCGATCTGGGCGGGGTGGACGGCCTGGTGCACGTGTCCGAGCTGTCCTGGAAGCACATCGACCACCCGTCCGAGGTCGTCACCGTCGGCGACGAGGTCACCGTCGAGGTGCTCGATGTGGACATGGACCGCGAGCGCGTGTCGCTCTCGCTCAAGGCCACCCAGGAAGACCCCTGGCGTCAGTTCGCCCGCACCCACGCGATCGGTCAGATCGTGCCGGGCAAGGTCACCAAGCTGGTGCCGTTCGGTTCGTTCGTCCGCGTCGAGGAGGGCATCGAGGGCCTGGTGCACATCTCGGAGCTGGCCGAGCGCCACGTCGAGGTGCCCGACCAGGTCGTGTCGGTCAACGACGACGCCATGGTCAAGGTCATCGACATCGACCTGGACCGTCGCCGGATCTCGCTGAGCCTCAAGCAGGCCAACGAGGACTTCTCGGAGGAGTTCGACCCGTCGCGCTACGGCATGGCCGACAGCTACGACGAGCAGGGCAACTACATCTTCCCGGAGGGCTTCGACCCCGAGACCAACGAGTGGCTCGAGGGCTTCGACGAGCAGCGTCAGGCGTGGGAGGCGCGCTACCAGGAGGCGGAGCGTCGTCACCGCCTGCACGCGGCGCAGATCGAGAAGATGGCCGCCGACGCGGAGAACGAGGCCGCCTCGGGCGGGTACTCCTCGGCTCCGGAGGCCGCCGGCAGTGGCGGCGGCGAGGCCCCGGCCTCGACCGGCGGCTCGCTGGCCAGCGACGAGCAGCTCGCCGCGCTGCGCGAGAAGCTCGCGGGCGGCAACTGAGCGAGCGCCTCGGTAGGCCGATGACCGGCCGCTGAACCGATCGCCCGGGCCCCGGCGGATCCTTTCCCAGGATCCGCCGGGGCCCGCGGTCTTTCCCGCGAGCGCCGACATCGGGCACGATCGGCTCATGCGGGAGTTGACGGTCGTCGAATTCGGGGTGCTGCTGTCCCTGTTCGCCGTGCTGCTGGTGGCGTTCAGCGCGGACTTCCACCTGTCCCGCCGCACGGTGCGCCGCCATCGGCGGGCGGCCGTCGCCTTCGCCGTGGTGTCCCTGGTGGGCGAGTCGGCCACCGCCCTGGCCATGGTGCTGACCTGGATCGCGCTGTGGTCCGAGGTCGCCTGGGAGGCCCTCGCCGACCAGTGGGTGCTGGTGCCCGGCACGATCGCGGTCGGTTGCGCGCTGATCCTGACCGCGGAGAAGGTGGTGCGCCGGGCGATCTCGATCTTCGACGACGATCCGGCCGACGATCCGGACGCCGAGTGAGCCCGGACCGCGCCCGTGACCGGCCGGCCGGGCCCGCCTCTCGTACACTGGGCGCTGTGCTGAGAGTGGGATTGACCGGCGGTATCGGGGCGGGCAAGTCGACGGTGGCCCGCGTGCTCACCGAATCGGGGGCCCACCTGGTCGACGCCGACCGCATCGCCCGAGAAGTCGTCGAACCGGGCAGTGCCGGACTGGCGCGCCTGACCGAGACGTTCGGCGACGGGATCATCGGCACCGACGGGGCCCTGGACCGGCCGGCGCTGGCGGAGTTGGCCTTCGCCGACGACGAATCCCGTGCGGCGCTCAACGCGATCATGCATCCGCTGATCGGCGAGCGCACCCAGCAGCGCATCGACCAGGCCCCCGAGGGGGCCATCGTGGTCCAGGACATCCCCCTGCTGGTCGAGGGCGGCATGGCGCCGCTGTTCGATCTGGTGCTGGTGGTCGACCTGGACGCGGAGATCCGCCTGCAGCGACTGGTGGAGTTCCGGGGGATGGCCGAGTCCGACGCCCGGTCCAGGATGGCCGCGCAGGCCACCGACGCCCAGCGCCGCGCGGTCGCCGACGTGCTGATCGACAACCGCGGCACCCCCGAGGAGCTGGAGGCGGCGGTGCACGCGCTGTGGCGCGACCGGCTGGTGCCCTTCGCGCAGGCGCGCGCCGCCGGTCGGCCCGCCCGGCTCGACCCGCAGATCCTCCCCGCCGCGCCCGATGCGCAGGCGCGGATCGACCGGCAGCAGGCCCGGGTGGCCGCGGCGTGCGCGCAGGTGCCGGTCCGGGTGATCCCGGTCGGGCCCGGCGCCGTGCCGGGCCGGAAGGGGCCGCAGATCCTCGAGTTCGCGGTCGCGGTCTCCGATACGGCAGACCGCGCCGCGGCGGTCGCGCAGCTCGGCGCGGCCGGCTATCCGGCCGACCAGGGCGCGGCGGAGCTGCTCGCCGGCCTGCCCGACGCACCGCTGCGTCCGGACCCGGCGGCGGCGACCGTGTGCGTGGGCACCGATCCGGGCCAGTCGACGGCGATCTTCGTGCTCGCCGACGGTGATCCCGCACTGACCGCGGCCGAGACGGCCCTCGCCCGTGCCCACGACGCGGCGGATACGCGCTGACCGGGCGGGTGGGGCGGATGAACGACAACGGAGAGCGTCGGCCCGAGGACGCGGAGGCGCGGCGGCGCCGCGACATCTCGATCCTGGTGGCCCGGTGGTGCCACGAATCGGTGCTGCAGGCCGAGCCGATCGAACTGACCGACACCGCGGCCCTGCACATCGCGGCCGGCCGGGCCGGGGCGGACATCGCCCAGGTGGTACTGGTGCGGGTGCGCGCAGGCCTGCCGACCCCGCGGCTCGACGCGTCCGGTCTGCGGCGGATGGCCGACCGCGTACGCGCCCACGACACCGCCGCCCGGCGCCGATCCGACGGGGGCCGCGGCCGCTGGCAGCCGCTGGCCGAGGAACAGCGCCGCCGGCTGCGGATGCGCCGCGGACAGGTGCTCGAGTCGTTGCGTGCCTATCCGACCGGGCTGCGCCGCACCCGGCGCGAACTGCGCGACGGTGTGCTGCTGACCCACGAGCAGCGCACCCAACTGTTCGACATGCTGTGCTGGACCCCGGTGCCGCAGGTGCACGGGGTGGGGGCGATCGGTTCGGCGGGCCTGAGCGCGGTCACCGGGATCGCGGAGGCGACGGCCGGCCGGTTGCCGGCGACGTCCGCGGCCCGCTCGGTCGCCGACCGGCTCGGCCGATGGGGCAGACGCGAACAGCAGTCCCTGCCCGAGCTGCGCTTCCGCGACGGATACGACACGCTTTTGTACCTGGCCGGGCGTTACCGGGACCGGATCGAGGCCGACCCGGTGTGGCATTCGCCGATGTTCGACCTCCAGCGCGCCGGCGTGGACTTCGCCCGCGAACTGGTCGACCTGGCCGCCGATGCGACCGAACTGCACCGGATCACCGCCCGCTTGACCGCGGCGACCGGTTCGGCCGATCCGCTGGTGCGCGAGTCGGTGACCCCGCGGCTGGAGGCCCTGGACGGGGTGTGGGCGCAGCTGGTCGAGCGGGTGGCAGCACTGGTGGCCATCGACGATGCGCTGGCCACCGTCGGCGCCGAACTGCAGACGGTGCGGGATCTGCACCGCACCCGCCGCTTCGACGACCGGATCGACGATCTGGTGGCGCGCTCGGGCGCGGCCGGTGCGGCCGCGGAGATGAACCACTGGATCAGTGCGGAGATCCAGGCCGGCGGGGTCGGCTACGCCCGCTTCCAGCAGGCCGTGGCCCGGGAGATCGAACAGCTGGGCCGGGGACGGGCCTGAGCGCGGCGCGCGCACTACCCTTGAACACATGGCCTTCGCGTCCGAACACCCCGTCGTCGCCCACTCCGAGTTCCGTCCCGTCGGAGACATCCGGCGCACCGAGGCGCCCTTCCAGGTGGTCAGCGAGTTCGAGCCCGCCGGCGACCAGCCGGCGGCGATCGCCGAACTGACCGACCGGCTCGGCCGCGGGGAGAAGGACGTGGTGCTCCTCGGCGCCACCGGCACCGGCAAATCGGCGACCACCGCGTGGCTGGTCGAACAGGTGCAGCGTCCCACCCTGGTGATGGCGCCGAACAAGACGCTCGCCGCCCAGCTGGCCAACGAACTGCGCGAGATGCTGCCGCACAACGCCGTCGAGTACTTCGTGTCGTACTACGACTACTACCAACCCGAGGCGTACATCGCGCAGACCGACACCTACATCGAGAAGGACTCGTCGATCAACGACGACGTCGAGCGGCTGCGCCACTCGGCGACCTCCGCGCTGCTCTCGCGCCGCGACACGGTCGTGGTGGCCTCGGTGTCGTGCATCTACGGCCTGGGCACCCCGCAGTCCTATCTGGACCGCTCGGTGCCGCTGGAGGTCGGGGTGGAGGTCCCGCGCGACGATCTGCTGCGGCTGCTGGTCGACGTGCAGTACACGCGCAACGACATGGCCTTCACCCGCGGCACCTTCCGGGTCAAGGGCGACACCGTCGACATCATCCCGGCCTATGAGGAACTCGCGGTGCGCATCGAGTTCTTCGGCGACGAGATCGACGCGCTGTACTACCTCAATCCGCTCACCGGCGACGTGGTGCGCCAGGTGGAGATGCTGCGCATCTTCCCGGCCACCCACTACGTGGCCGGGCCGGAACGGATGGAGCGCGCCGTGGCCGACATCGAAGACGAGCTCGAGCACCGGCTGGCCGACCTGGAGAACCGCGGCAAACTGCTCGAGGCCCAGCGGCTGCGCATGCGCACCACCTACGACGTGGAGATGATCCGGCAGGTCGGCTTCTGCTCGGGCATCGAGAACTATTCCCGGCACATCGACGGCCGGCCCGCAGGTTCGGCGCCGGCGACCCTGCTCGACTACTTCCCCGAGGACTTCCTGCTGGTGATCGACGAGTCGCACGTGACCGTCCCGCAGATCGGCGCGATGTACGAGGGCGACATGTCGCGCAAACGCAACCTCGTCGACTACGGCTTCCGGCTGCCCTCGGCCCTGGACAACCGGCCGCTGACCTGGGACGAGTTCGCGGGCCGGATCGGCCAGACCGTCTACCTGTCCGCCACACCGGGGCCGTACGAGCTCGAGCGCACCGGCGGGGAGTTCGTCGAGCAGGTCATCCGGCCCACCGGCCTGGTCGACCCGAAGGTCGTGGTCAAGCCGACCGACGGGCAGATCGACGACCTGGGCGAGCAGATCCGGGCACGCACCGAACGTGACGAGCGCGTGCTGGTGACCACGCTGACCAAGAAGATGTCCGAGGACCTGACCGACTATCTGCTCGAGCTCGGGATCCGGGTGCGCTACCTGCACTCCGACATCGACACCCTGCGCCGGGTCGAGCTGCTGCGCGAGCTGAGGCTGGGCGAATACGACGTGCTGGTGGGCATCAACCTGCTGCGCGAGGGCCTCGACCTGCCGGAGGTCTCCCTGGTGGCGATCCTAGATGCCGACAAGGAGGGCTTCCTGCGCTCGACCACCAGCCTGATCCAGACCATCGGGCGCGCTGCGCGCAACGTCTCCGGCGAGGTGCACATGTACGCCGACCGGATCACCGACTCGATGGCCCGGGCGATCGAGGAGACCGAGCGGCGCCGGGAGAAGCAGATCGCCTACAACACCGAACGCGGGGTCGATCCGCAGCCGCTGCGCAAACAGATCAACGACATCTTGGACCGGGTCTACGAGGAGGCCGACCAGGTCGATGCGCTGATCGAGGGTCAGAGCGGGGCCGCCGCACCCATCGGCGGGGCGCTGGCGGGCGACGGGCAGGCTCCGGAACCGTCGACGATGCCGCGCGCCGAGCTGGCCGCGCTGATCGCGGAGATGAAGGAGCAGATGATGGGTGCCGCCCGCGATCTGCAGTTCGAACTGGCCGCGCGGCTGCGTGACGAGATCGCCGAGCTGAGCAGAGAGCTACGTGATATGACCGAGGCCGGTGTGCGCTGAATCCGAGGATCGGTCGGCGGATGGGCATCCGCACGATCGATGGTCGGACGGGGCCTCCGGGGGTTACCATGCACCGGATCGGTGAGGTCGGCGAGGGCCGATCCACAGGGAGGAACAGATGAGCAACTACGAGACCGTGGTGGTGGGGACGGACGGTTCCGAATCGTCGATGAAGGCGGTGCAGCGCGCCGCCGGGATCGCCGGCGAGACGGCTCGACTGGTGATCGCCTGCGCCTATTACCCGGCCGACTCGCGCCAGGTCAGCGCCGCATCCGATCAGCTCGGGGAGGACGCCTACCAGGTGCACGGGTCGGCGCCGACCGATGAGATCCTGCGCCGGGCCAAGGAGCATGCGCGCGCAGCCGGGGCGACCAACATCGTCGACCGGGCGATCGTCGGTCCGCCGGTGGAGTCGCTGCTGCAGCTGACCGAGGACGTCGAGGCCGATCTGCTGGTCATCGGCAACCGGGGACTGAACACCATCACCGGCCGCCTGCTCGGCTCGGTGCCTTCGGACGCGGCCCGCAAGGCTCACTGCGATGTGCTGATCGTGCACACCGTGCGCTGACCGCGCTGTCGGCCCCGGCTACCGGGACCGCACCAGCCAGCGTGATCCGTCGCCGCCTGCACACCCCTTCGTCGGGGTGTGCAGGCGGCGACGGCCTTCTGTTGCCCCGGGCAGGCACGGTCAGTCTGCGGTGGGCCCGCCGCCGAGCGCCGACAGCGCGGCGGGCAACGGTCGGGCGTGCACCACGGCCAGCCGCTGGGTGGCGCGGGTGAGCGCCACGTAGACGTCGTTGAGCCCGCGCGCGGACTCGTCGATGATCGCGGCCGGCTCCACCAGCACCACCGCGTCGAACTCCAGGCCCTTGACCTGATCGACGGTGGACACCGACACCGCCGGGTCGGCATCGGGCAGCGTCAATGCCGCCGCTGCGGCGGGCACGATCACCGCGGTGGTGCCGTCGTCGTGCAGGTCGGCGACCGTCCGCCGCACGGCCTCGGTCAACCCGGCCTCGCTCGTGGCCACGGCGTAGGGGGCGGTGCCGGTGTGCCGCACCGAGCGCGGCAACGCCTGATCCGGATCGATCGCGGCGAGCACGTCGTGGGCCACGGCCATGATCTCGGCGGGGGTGCGGTAGTTGACCGTCAGTTCCCGGCCCAGCCACCGCTCGGCGACATAGGGCGAGAGCATCTGGGCCCAGGCGTCGGCCCCGGCCGGTGAACCGGTCTGGGCGACGTCGCCGACCACGGTCATCCACCGGTTCGGTGAGCGGCGCATGAGCATCCGCCAGTCCATCGCCGACAGTTCCTGCGCCTCGTCGACGATGACGTGGCCGAAGGCCCAGAGCCGGTCGGTGGCCGCCCGCTCGGCGGCCGACAGCTGGGCCGAGGACTCGTGGCGACCGGCCAACCGGTCGGCGTCGATGACGTCGTAGGCCATCAGGATCTCCGGATCCAGATCGTCCTCCAGGTCCTGGGGCGCCGAGCCGGTGAGGATGTCGAGCGCGTCCTGGGCCTCGGCGATGCGCCGGCGCCGCTCCTGCTGCGCGCGTTCCTTCTCGGCCGAGTCGTCGTGGCCGAGCAGTTCGGCCAACTCGTCGAGCAGCGGTGCGTCGGCGGGGGAGAAGCGCCCGTGGTCGTTCTGCGCGCGGGCGAGCGCCTCCCGGTCGGCCGGATCGAGCTTCTTGGTCGCCGAGGCCAGGCGCGCCGGATCGCACAATAGATCCGACAGCACCTGCTGCGGGGTCAGCGTCGGCCACAGTCGGTGCAGCGTCTCGACCACCACCGGATCATCGCGCAGCTCGTCGCGGATGTCGGCCATGTCCTGGGGCGAGAGCATGTTCGACCCGTCGAGCACGCTCGCCCCGATCTGCTCGACCAGCTGATCGGCCAGCGCCTCGACCACCACGGCGGCGAAGATCGGACGCGCCAGGTTGTGTGCGCGGCGCGAGGACCGGGCCCGCCCGCGTGCCCGGGTGGCGACCTTCTTGTCCAGGGCCAGCCGGTAGCCGTCGAACCGGATCTCCACGGGCGCGTCCGGCACGGTCTGCCGATCGCGCACCGCGGTCTTGAGCACGGCGGCGATGTCCAGATCGCCCTTGACCCGGCGGGCCGCGGCCGAATCGGTGAGTGTGGCGGTGACCCCCGGATACAGGTCGCCGATCGTCGACAGCAGCACCCCGGTCTCACCGAGCGAGGGCAGCACCCGGCCGATGTAGTCCAGGAAGGTCGAGTTCGGCCCGATGATCAGCACACCGGCACGCGAGAGCTGCTTGCGATGGGTGTAGAGCAGATAGGCCGCCCGGTGCAGGGCCACGGCCGTCTTGCCGGTGCCCGGCCCGCCCTGGACGACCAGCACGCTGCGATGTTCGGAGCGGATGATCGCGTCCTGCTCGTGCTGGATGGTCTCGACGATGTCGGTCATCTCACCGGTGCGGGCCGCCTCGAGTGCGGTCAGCAGCGCCGACTCGCCGGCCACCCCGGAGTCGTCGAACCGGGCGTCGCGGGCGGCGGCCGGATCGAGGTATTCGTCGGACAACCCGGTCACCCGGCGCGACAGGGTGCGCACGTGCCGACGGCGCACCACCGAATCCGGTGCGGCGGTGGTGGCCAGATAGAACTGGCGGGCCGAGGGGGCGCGCCAGTCCAGCAGCAGCGGTTCGAGGTCCTCCTCGCCCAGGATGCCGATGCGGCCGATCCGCCGGATCTCCCCGTCGTCGAGGTCGAGCCGACCGAAGTACAGGCCGTGCTCGGCGCCGTCGTAGCGGGCCAGGTCCTCGGTGTAGAGCTGGACGTAGGAGTCGCGTTCGGAGCGGGCCTGCGGGTCGTCGCCGCCGGACTGCAGCAGGGCGGCGCTGCGCCGCCGCTGGGCATCGGCGCGCAGTCGGTCCAGACGCGTGTACATCTGGTCCAATTCGCGCTGTTCGTCGGGCAGATCGGGATGGACGGGCACGGCGAGGTCGGCGGACTCGGTCACGGTGGTGGCGATTCTCCTGCGCTCGGTGGAGACGGGGGGCGGGCCCGGGCGGTGGGGGCCTGCGGTCACGAAGCAACCAGTGTAGTCGGGGAGAGACGAACGCACCGTCGCCCCAGATCGGGGCGACGGTGCGTGTGCACGGCGGATCGGTCAGGCGACGGCGGTGCGGATCTTCTCGGCCTCGTCGGCCAGCCGGTCACGGGCCTTCTCGGCCTTGGCCGCGGCCTTCTTGCGCCCGTCGCGGGCCGCGGCCTCGGCGCGGTCGGCGAACCGGTCGGCATGGGCGCTGAGCCGGTCGGCCCTCTGCGCGGCCTTCTCGGCCGCGGCGCGGGCCTTCTTGGCCGCCTTCTTCTCGGCCTTGCGCGCCTTCTTGGCGGCCTTGCGACCCAGTTCCTGCGGCTCGTCGCCGACGGTCTGCTCCGCCCATCGGCTCGCGCTCGCGGCCACCTGCGCGGCCCGGTCCTCGGTGCGGGCGGCGGCGGTGCGCGCCGCGGCGGCGGCCTTCTTCTCGGCCTTCCGGGCCTTCTTGGCCGCCTTACGTCCGGCGGCCGGTGCCTCCTCGGCGACCTGCTCGGCCCAGCGGCCGGCGGATTCGGCCGCTGACTGGGCGAATCCGGCGCCGCGGTGCAGGGCCTGATCGGCCACGTGCGCCGACGACCGGGCCGCCTTCTTCGCGGCCTTGCGCGCGGATTTCTCCGCCCTCTTGGCCGCCTTGCGAGCGGCCTTCTTGGTGTCCTCGTCCACCGCGCCGCGCACGCGGTCGACCCCGCTCTGGAACTTCTCGCTCGTGGTCTCGGCCAGTGCGCTGACGGTCTGCGCCTCGCCCGCGGGCAGCCGGTCGCGCACGGTGTCGGCGGCGTCGGCGACCGCGGCCCGGCCGCGGTAGGCCAGCGACGGACGCCCCTCGGTGTCGACGACCGCCAGCAGCAGCCCGCCCAGGATGGCCAGGTTCTTGGTGAAGTGGATCCGGTGGGCGGCACGCGTGGCCTGGTCGGACTCGGCCCAGAACTGGTGACCGACCGCGGTGGTCGGCACCAGCGAGGCGGTGAGCACGCTCGCGGCGACGCGCGGGAACTTGCCCGTGGCCAGCAGCAGGCCGGCCCCGACCTGGGCGGCGGCGTTGACGCGCACCGCGGTCTCCGGGTCGGAGGGGATCAGCGGTTGGACCGGCGCCGGGGACAGCGCCTGCAGCGCGTTGACGGTCGGTGCGGCCACATCCACCCGGGAACCGGGGTTGCGCAGCACGTCCACGCCGGAGACGACGAACACCCCCGCCAGCATGGGCCGGGCGATTCTACGGACGATCACGGGTCCTCCTCGAGACTTGTCGACCAATGGAGTTGTTCCACGGCCGGGGCGGGACACCCCCGCCCCATCCTTGCACCGACGCGGCGCGCCGGGGACGCGGATCTACCAGCCGCGCTCGCGCCACTCGGCCAGGTGCGGCCGCTCGGCGCCGAGCGTGGTGTCCTTGCCGTGGCCGGGGTATACCACCGTGTCGTCGCCGTAGACGCCGAAGATCCGGGACTCCAGATCGTCCATCAGCGAGGTGAAGTCCTCCGGGCTCCAGGTCTTGCCCGGCCCGCCGGGGAACAGCGAGTCGCCGATGAACAGGTGGGTCACCCCGTCCGCGGTCAGCGCGAGGGCCACCGAACCGGGGGTGTGTCCGCGCAACCCGATCACGTCGAAGGTCAGTTCGCCGACGGTGACGGTGTCGCCGTGCTCGATGACCTGATCGGGGGCCAGTGGCAGTTCGGCGCCGTCGACCGCGCTGGCGGCGGTGGGGCACTCGTAGCCGGTCTGGACGTCGGCCAGGGCCTGCCAGTGGTCGGGGTGCTGGTGGGTGGTGACGATCAGGGCCAGTCGCGGGGCGTGCTCGTCGACCAGCTGCACCAGGGTGCCGGCCTCGGCGGCCGCATCGATCAGCACCGACTCGCCGGTGCGCGAACAGGTGATCAGATAGGCGTTGTTGTCCATCTCGCCGACGGACGCCTTGATCATCACGGCGTCGCCGATGCGGCGCCGTTGCGCGGCCCCGTCGGTCCCGATGTCGCCGGTGTAGTCGTCGTCGATCGCCAGGGGTGTGCTCATTGCCCCGACGTTACCGCCCGTGGTCGGTGGAGACGAGCCGAAAAACCATTGTCGGTGATGCGAACTAGAGTGGGAGGTCGGTACCCCGGATGTGGAAGGACCGTCGTTGAGCGATCGGCTGATAGTGCGTGGCGCGCGGGAACACAACCTGCGCGGAGTGGATCTGGACATGCCCAGGGACGCGTTGATCGTGTTCACCGGCCTGTCCGGGTCGGGTAAGTCGTCGCTGGCCTTCGACACGATCTTCGCCGAGGGGCAGCGCCGCTACGTCGAATCGCTGTCGGCCTATGCGCGCCAGTTCCTCGGGCAGATGGACAAGCCCGACGTCGATTTCATCGAGGGGCTCTCCCCGGCGGTGTCGATCGACCAGAAGTCGACCAACCGCAACCCGCGCTCGACCGTCGGCACGATCACCGAGGTGCACGACTATCTGCGTCTGCTCTACGCCCGGGCCGGCACCGCGCACTGCCCGCAGTGCGGGGAGCGCATCGCCCGGCAGACCCCGCAGCAGATCGTCGACCAGGTGCTGGCGATGGAGTCCGGCCTGCGGTTCCAGGTGCTCGCCCCGGTGGTGCGCCACCGCAAGGGCGAGCACGTCGACCTGTTCGAACAGCTCAACGCGCAGGGTTTCGCCCGCGCCCGGGTCGACGGCCAGGTGCACCGCCTGGCCGAGCCGCCGAAGCTGAAGAAGCAGGAGTGGCACGACATCGACGTGGTCGTCGACCGGCTGGCGGTCAAGGACTCGGCCAAGCAGCGGCTGACCGACTCGGTGGAGACCGCGCTGCGGCTGGCCGACGGGATCGTGGCCTTCGAGTTCGTCGACCGCGACGAGTCCGACCCCGAGCGCGAACGCCGCTTCTCCGAGAAACTGGCCTGCCCCAACGGGCATGCGCTGGCCGTCGACGACCTCGAGCCGCGCTCGTTCTCGTTCAACTCGCCCTACGGCGCCTGCCCGGAGTGCGCGGGCCTGGGCATCCACAAGCAGGTCGACCCCGATCTGGTGGTGCCCGATCCGACCCGGTCGCTGGCCGACGGCGCGATCGCGCCCTGGGCCGGCGGGCACAGCGCCGAGTACTTCCAGCGGCTGCTCACCGGGCTGGCCGACGCGATGGAGTTCGACGTCGACACCCCCTGGGAGGACCTGCCCAAGAAGGTGCGCACCGCGGTGCTCGAGGGCAGCCACCACCAGGTGCACGTGAAGTACCGCAACCGGTACGGGCGCACCCGGTCCTACTACGCCGAGTTCGAGGGCGTGATGCCGTTCCTGCACCGCCGGCTCGACCAGACCGAGTCCGAGCTGATGAAGGACCGCTACGAGGGCTACATGCGCGATGTGCCCTGCCCGGCCTGTGGCGGGGCGCGGCTGCGCCCGGAGATCCTGTCGGTCACCGTCTCGGGCGCCGGCCGCGGCGAGATGTCCATCGCCGAGGTGTCGGCGCTGTCGATCGGCGACTGCGCCGAATTCCTCGGCTCGCTCACCCTCGGGGTGCGCGAGGAGGCGATCGCCGGCCAGGTGCTGCGCGAGATCCAGGCCCGCCTGGGCTTCCTGCTCGACGTCGGGCTGGAATACCTCTCGCTCGACCGGGCCGCGGCCACCCTGTCCGGCGGGGAGGCCCAGCGCATCCGGCTGGCCACCCAGATCGGTTCCGGGCTGGTGGGCGTGCTGTACGTGCTCGACGAACCGTCGATCGGGCTGCACCAGCGGGACAACCGCCGCCTGCTCGACACGCTCACCCGGCTGCGCGATCTGGGCAACACGCTCATCGTCGTCGAACACGACGAGGACACCATCCGCTCGGCGGACTGGATCGTCGACATCGGCCCGCTGGCCGGTGAGCACGGCGGCAGGATCGTGCACAGCGGCGACTTCGCGGGCCTGCTGACCGCCTCCGAATCGCTGACCGGCGACTATCTGGCCGGGCGCAAGGCGATCCCGGTGCCCACCGAGCGCCGGCAGATCGACCGCGCACGCGTCCTGACCGTGCGCGGGGCCCGGGAGAACAACCTGCGCGACATCGACGTCGAGTTCCCGCTCGGGGTGCTGACCACCGTCACGGGCGTGTCCGGGTCGGGCAAGTCCACCCTGGTCAACACGATCCTGGCCACCACCTTGGCCAACAAGCTCAACGGAGCCCGGCAGGTGCCGGGCCGGCATCGGCGCATCGACGGGCTCGAGCATCTCGACAAGCTCGTCCAGGTCGACCAGTCGCCGATCGGACGCACCCCGCGGTCGAACCCGGCCACCTACACGGGCGTGTTCGACAAGATCCGCACCCTGTTCGCCCAGACCACCGAGGCGAAGGTGCGCGGCTACCAGCCGGGCCGGTTCTCGTTCAACATCAAGGGCGGTCGCTGCGAGGCCTGCTCCGGCGACGGCACGCTGAAGATCGAGATGAACTTCCTGCCCGACGTCTACGTGCCGTGCGAGGTGTGCCACGGGGCCCGGTACAACCGGGAGACCCTCGAGGTGCGCTACAAGGGCAAGACGATCGCCGAGGTGCTCGACATGCCGATCGAGGAGGCGGCCGGGTTCTTCGAGCCGATCACCTCGATCCACCGGTACCTCAAGACCCTGGTCGACGTCGGCCTGGGCTACGTCCGGCTCGGCCAGCCCGCACCGACCCTGTCGGGCGGGGAGGCCCAGCGGGTCAAGCTCGCCGCCGAACTGCAGAAGCGCTCGACCGGGCGCACCGTCTACGTGCTCGACGAGCCGACCACGGGCCTGCACTTCGAGGACATCGACAAGCTGCTCGGGGTGATCGGCGGACTGGTCGACAAGGGCAACACGGTCATCGTCATCGAGCACAACCTGGACGTGATCAAGACGGCCGATCACGTGATCGACATGGGGCCCGAGGGCGGGGCGGGCGGCGGCACCGTCGTCGCCGAGGGCACCCCGGAGCAGGTGGCCGCCGAGACGGCCAGCCACACCGGGACCTACCTGCGCGAGGCGCTGGCGGCGGTCACGGCGCGCTGATCGCCTCCAGCGGGTCGGTGCGCGCCGCCCGCGCGGCCGGCCACAACGCGGCCAGCACGCCGACCACCCCGGCACCGAGCACCATCGCCGCGGCCTGCCCCCAGGGCACCGCGAGCACCTCGATGCCCTCATCGCGCAGCACGTGCACGAACAGCGCGCCGAAGCCGAGCCCCATCGCCACCCCGAGCAGCGCCCCGTAGACCGCGATGAGCACCGATTCGCCGTAGACCATGCGGCGGATCTGCGCGCGCGTGGTGCCCAGGGCGCGCAGCATGCCGATCTCCCGGCGCCGCTCGACCATCGACAGCGCGAGCGTGTTGACGATCCCCAGCGCGGCGATCACCACCGCGAGCGAGAGCAGCCCGTAGAGCACGGCCAGCATCTGATCGAGTTGGCGGCCCTGCTCGCCGACCAGTTCGTCGGCCGTCTGCACCTTGACCACCAGGAAGGGGTCGGAGGCCTTAGTCACCGCCTGCTGCACCGCGGCCGGATCGGCGCCGGGGACGGCGTCGATCAACACCAGGATGTCGACCGCGAACATCGGCGGGACGAGGTCCGCGTAGGCGTCGGCGCCGACGATCCAGTCGCCGAGCACCGGATTGTCCGGATACACCCCGGCCACGGTCACGGCGACGTCGGTGTCGTCCGGCCCGCGAACCGTGACGGACGTGCCCGGCTGCCAGTCGTGGTCCGCGGCGGCCGATGCGGACACGAGCATGCCGTCGCCGGGCAGCTCCGCGGTGCCGTCGCTGACCGACACGTCCAGCAGCTTCGCCAGCGGACCGGTGGCACCGAGCCCGGAGACCTCACGGCCGTCGATGGTGCCGCGCACCCCGTGCAGACGGACCACGTCGCCCACGTCGTCGACCCGCAGGACCTGATCCAGCGCCGAGGTCGGCACACCGCGGTGGCCCTCGGCGGAGACGATCAGATCGGCGCGCACCCCGGTGTCGACCATCGACGCCAGCGAGGCCCGGGCCGAGGAGCCGAAGACCGCGACCGTGGCGACCAGCATCATCCCCAGGGTCAGCGCGAATGCGGTCGCGGCGGTGCGATGCGGATTGCGGACCGCGTTGGTGCGGGCGAGCCGGCCGAGCACCCCGAGCCGGGCCAGCGGCGCGCCGAGCACGCGGACGGCCGGACCGGCCAGTGCGGGCCCGAGCAGCAGCACCGCGGTGATCAGGGCGGCGGCCCCGATCCCGACCGCCCCGGCGGTGGTGGCGGTGCGGCCGAGTCCGACACCGCCGGTGATCAGGCCCGCGGCCGCGATCGCCAGCACGATCAGCCCCGCGCCGGTGCGCAGTCGGCTCGGCCCGTCCGCGGAGGTCAGTCCGGCCCGCATGGCCGCCACCGGCGGGATGCGACCCGCGCGGGCGGCCGGGGCCCAGGCGCTGACCACGGTCACCACGATGCCGACCGCGAGCGTGAGCACCACGGTGCGTCCGCGCAGCGCCAGCGGGCCGGTGGGCAGACCGACGTCGGCGGCGGTGAGCACCGCGCGCAGCCCGTAGGCCAGTCCGATCCCGCTGCCCAGACCGATCACCGCGCCGATCGCCCCGACCAGCAGGGCCTCGCCGAGCACCGAGGAGGTCACCTGACGCCGGCCCGCGCCGATGGCACGCAGCAGGGCGAGTTCGCGCAGCCGCTGGGCGACGATCATCGCGAAGGTGTTGTAGATGATGAACGCCCCGACCACCAGTGCGATGGCGCCGAAGGCGAATAGGAAGTAGTTGACGAAGCGCAGCGCCTCATCCAGGTTCGCCTGGGTCTCGGCGCGGATCTGCGCACCGGTGCGGACCTCGAAGGCCCCGTCGTCGCCGATCGCCTGGGCGATCCGGTCGCGCAGCACCTGCGCGGTGACGCCGTGGTCCGCGGCGATCTGCACCGACTGCACGTGCCCGCCGTCAGTGAACAGTTCCTCGGCCTGATCGGGATCGAACAGCACCCCGACGAAGCCACCGGTGTCGGTGGGGGTGCGGTACACCCCGACCAGCTCCACCTCCTGCAGACCGCGGCTGGGCACGAGCACCTCGGTGCGGTCGCCGAGGGCGAGCCCGGCCTGCCTCACGGCCCCGTCGTTGAGCGCGATCTGCCCCGGCGCGGCCGGCGCCCGGCCGTCGACGATGTCCACCGCCGGGCCGACCGTCTGGTCGGCGGGCAGGTGGGCCATGCCGGTGCTCGGGGCGCCGCCGGACTGCACGGGGGCGCCGTCGGCGTCGACGAGCACCACCGGGCCCTCCACCTGCGGGGCGACCACTGCGGCGCCGGGCACCTCGGCGATCCGGGCCACGGTCTCGTGTGGCACCCCGGCCCCGCCGCGGGTCTGCGGGCGCACCCCGACGTCGACGCCCTCGGCGACGCCGTCGAAGATCTCGTCGAACGCCCGGTGCAGGGTGTCGGTGAACACGAAGGAGCCGGCGACGAAGGCGGTGCCGAGCACCACCGAGATCACCGTGAGCAGCAGACGCACCCGGTGGGCGAGCAGGTTGCGCACCCCCACCCGGGCCAGGGCCGGCAGCCGCGGCCTCGAACGGCTCACCGCTGCTCCGAACCGGAGAGCCGGGCCAGGATGCGCGCCGGGGTGGGCGCGGTCAGTTCGCCGTCGATCAGCCCGTCACGCAGGAACACCACCCGGTCGGCCACCGCGGCGGCCTGCGGGTCATGGGTGACCATCACCACGGTCTGCGCGGAGTCGTCGACCGCGGCGCGCAGGATCGCCAGCACCTCCGCCGAGGAGCGGGTGTCGAGGTTGCCGGTCGGTTCGTCGGCGAACAGGATGTCCGGCGCGCCCACCAGCGCGCGGGCGCACGCCACCCGCTGCTGCTGTCCGCCCGACATCTCGGCGGGCAGATGCGTCATCCGGTCGCGCAGCCCCAGGGCGCCGACGACCTCGTCGACCCGGGCCGGATCCAGCCGGCGTCCGGCGATGTCCGCGGGCAGGGTGATGTTCTCCCGCGCGGTGAGGGTCGGCACCAGGTTGAAGGCCTGGAACACGAAGCCGATCCGGTCCCGGCGCAGCCGGGTCAGCTCCTTGTCCGACATCCCGGACAGCGCCGTCTCACCGATGCGGACCTCGCCGCCGTCGGCGCGGTCCAGACCGGCCAGGCAGTGCAGCAGGGTGGACTTGCCCGAACCGGACGGGCCCATGATCGCGGTGAACCGTCCCGCGGCCAGATCCAGGTCGACCCCGCGCAGCGCGGTCACCCGTGCCGGTCCGGTGCCGTAGTGCCGGACCAGCGCCGTGGCGGAGGCCGCCGGGGAGGCGGAGGCGGAAGCGGTGGCGGTCATCGTCTGCTCACCCGACCCGTCCGGTGCCGGTCAGCGGACCGGGCCGGTGAACTTCTCACCCGGCCCCTCACCGGGCTCGTCGGGGAAGGCCGAGGCCTCGCGGAAGGCGCGCTGGAGCGACTGCAGTCCGTCGCGCATCGGCGCCGCGTGCGGGCCGAGGTACTCGGCGGTGGAGGTGACCAGCGCGGCCAGGCCGGTGATCAGCCGGCGGGCCTCGTCGAGATCGCGGTGGGGGGATTGGTCCGGGTCCTCGTCGGCCAGGCCGAGCTTCTCGGCGGCGGCGCTCATGATCATCACCGACGCGCGCGAGATCACCTCGACGGCGGGGATGTCCGCCATCTCGCGCACGGGGGCGTCGTCGGCGGCGGGGTGGGACTGGGTCTGATCGCTCATGCCTGGTATCGTCGCACCTACGACCGTCCCCGGAACTTCCGGGGGCAGCAAGTGGAGCCCCGCTCCCACCCTCCGACGACGGTGTGACCTCCGTGTCACCGACGGTCGGCTGGTCCGGTCCACCGCAGCGGTCTCGGCTGCGGACGCCGCGAGGCGTTCCGCTCCCGGCCGCGACGGCCGACGCCCTCCACGAGAGGGCGGGCGCGCTGCGGAGGGACGCCTGACAACGGGGCCCCGCGTACGGCGATTCGTCACTGACGAGCCGCACGGCCGGGGCCTGCGTCATGTCTACCGGCGTCCGGGTCGGATCGGCAGAAGGGCGTACGCGGCGGGGCTGCACCGGTTGCACCACGGGAGTACCTGTGAAAAACCAACCGAGGAGGGCCCATCAGCGCTGACACCCGCATCAACGATCGCATCCGCGTCCCCGAAGTCCGTCTTGTCGGACCCGGCGGGGAGCAGGTCGGGATCGTGCGTGTTGAAGATGCACTGCGGCTGGCGCAGGAGGCGGATCTCGACCTGGTCGAGGTCGCACCCAACGCCCGCCCGCCGGTGTGCAAGATCATGGACTACGGCAAGTTCAAGTACGAGGCCGCGCAGAAGGCGCGCGAATCGCGCAAGAACCAGCAGCAGACGGTGATCAAGGAGCAGAAGCTCCGCCCGAAGATCGACCCGCACGATTACGAGACCAAGAAGCGGAACGTGGTGCGCTTCCTGGAGTCCGGTTCCAAGGTCAAGGTCACGATCATGTTCCGCGGCCGCGAGCAGTCCCGCCCCGAGCTGGGCTTCCGACTGCTCCAGCGGCTCGCCGAGGACATCGAGGACCTGGGCTTCGTGGAGACC
>Ga0079226_10000249_pt1 | contig 35938 bp, 32 predicted proteins | sample Poulit2014_FD_76345 | JGI IMG/M metagenome (GOLD analysis project Ga0079226, IMG submission 76345) | Agricultural soil microbial communities from Georgia to study Nitrogen management - Poultry litter 2014 | ecosystem: Environmental > Terrestrial > Soil > Agricultural land | place: USA: Georgia...
ACACTGCTTTAGCTACTTGGGCACTTCCGCTGCGTCGATAAATATTTCGAATTTCAGCTAGTTCTTTTAATAGCACAGTGATCCTCAGTATTCTCCTTTGGGTGCTAACTCAGACCGTACAACACCAATTAGGTGTCACTTTTGAAATAATAAACCGCCTGTGATTTGACGTAATATATTCAACCGTACCCGATGAATCCTGCTGTCTTGGGATGAACTCGGGATAACACGTCAATTCGCCGTGCTTGTTATACGTCAACGAAAGCCCATGCAAAACGGCCGCTCTGCCCGTTGTGGGTGAGCGGCCGTTGCCTTGGGCTGCAAGGGTGTTCTGCAGCCGTTTGTACCTGTCGCGGAATGCGTTGGTCATGTTTTTTTGCATGCCGTCTTTCCGTTGTGGGTTGTCCGGGAGGCGGCGGTTGTGCCGCCGCCCTGCCCGGCTTTTCTCAGTCGTCCCAGTTCAGGGCGCCGCCGGTCTGGTATTCGATGACGCGGGTTTCGAAGAAGTTCTTTTCCTTGTTGAGGTCGACCATTTCGGACATCCACGGGAACGGGTTTTCCGCGCCGGGGTAGAGTTCTTCGAGGCCGATCTGGCTGCAGCGGCGGTTGGCGATGAATTTCATATATTCGTCGAACATCGAGGCGTTCAGGCCCAGTACGCCGCGCGGCATGGAGTCGTGAGCGTATTCGATTTCGAGCTGCATGGCTTCGTCGATCATCTGCCGCGCTTCGGCCTGGAACTCGGGGGTCCACAGGTGCGGGTTCTCGATCTTGATCTGGTTGATGACGTCGATGCCGAAGTTCAGGTGCAGGGATTCGTCACGCAGGATGTACTGGATCTGTTCGGCGGTGCCGGTCATCTTGTTGCGGCGGCCGAAGCTGAGGAATTGCACGAAGCCGGCGTAGAACCAGATGCCTTCGAAGATGACGTAGAAGGCGATGAGGTCACGCAGGAATTCCTGGTCGTTTTCCGGCGTGCCGGTGGCGAAGCTCGGGTCGTTGAGGGCCTGGGTGTACTTGAGCGCCCAGCTGGCCTTGTTGTTGACGCTGGGCAGTTCGCGGTACATGTTGAAGATCTCGCCCTCGTCGAGGTTGAGCGATTCGACGATGTACTGGAAGCAGTGCGTGTGGATGGCTTCCTCGAAGGCCTGGCGCAGCAGGTACTGGCGGCATTCGGGGTTGGTCAGGTGCTTGTAGATGGCGAGCACGATGTTGTTGGCCACCAGCGATTCGCTGGACGAGAAGAAGCCGAAGCCCTGCTTGAGCACGCGCCGTTCGTCGTCGGTCAGACCGTTCGGATCCTGCCACATGGCGATGTCGGCGGACATGTTGATTTCGCTCGGCATCCAGTGGTTGGCGCAGCCGCTGAGGTATTTCTCCCAGGCCCATTTGTACTTGAACGGCACCAGCTGGTTGAGGTCGGCGCGGCAGTTGATGATGCGCTTTTCATCCACCGAGACGCGGTCGCCGCCGAGTTCGACCTGCTCCAGGCCGGTGGCGCCGGTGCTGGTGTCTTGCGCCTGGTCGGCCGCGGCCGGTTGTGACTTGAGGGCGTTCGGGTCCGGCACGTCGCCGGTCGGATTCGGGTTGTGGACGTTGGTGGTGTCCTGTTTTGGTGTGTCTTCGAATTCCAGCATGGTTACTTCTCCATTGAACGGGGTATCGCCGCCAGGCGGCTGATGCATTGCGTGTCTGCTACTGGCAGGCCTCGCATTCCGGATCGTCGATGGCGCAGGCCATGGGTGCGGTCGGTTGTGCGGCCGGAGCCGGCCCTGCCGCGGCCGCGGTTGCGGCCTGGCCGTTGCCGGCCGCGTGGCCGCTGGTGGGCGCCGGCACGGCGTCGGAGCCGCCGCCTGCAGCACCGCTGCCGGCACTGATGCCGCCGCCACCGCTGCCCTTGCCGCCGTGGTCGATGGCGTTGAGGCTGTGGTCGGTGACCGTGGATTTCTCGACGTGCGTGGCGCTGATGGAACGCAGGTAGTAGGTGGTCTTGAGACCGCGCCGCCAGGCCAGCTTGTACAGCTCGTCGATCTTGCGGCCGGAAGGTTCGGCCATGTACAGGTTCAGGCTCTGCGCCTGGTCCAGCCACTTCTGCCGCCGCGAGGCGGCTTCCACCAGCCAGCGCGGGTCGATCTCGAAGGTGCACTTGTACAGCACCTTGAGGTCGTCCGGGATGCGGTCGATGGCCTGCACGCTGCCGTCGTAGTACTTGAGGTCGTTGACCATGACCTCGTCCCACAGGTCGAGCTTCTTCAGGTCGGCGACCAGATAGGGGTTGGCGACGGTGAACTCGCCCGACAGGTTCGATTTGACGTACAGGTTCTGGTACATCGGCTCGATCGACTGGCTGACGCCGACGATGTTGGCGATGGTGGCCGTCGGCGCGATCGCCATGCAGTTGGAGTTGCGCATGCCGACCTGCTGCACGCGCTGGCGCAGGCTGTCCCAGTCCAGCGTGGCGGACTCGTTCTGCTCCAGGTACTCGGCACCGCGCTGCTGGCGCAGCAGATCGATGGAGTCGAGCGGCAGGATGCCCTGATCCCACAGGCTGCCCTTGAACGACGAGTAGGCGCCGCGCTCCTCCGCCAGGTCGGTCGAGGCCTTGATGGCGTAGTAGCTGATGCGCTCCATGGAGCGGTCGGCAAATTCCACCGCGCCGTCGGATTCGTACGGCAGGCGCAGCTTGTACAGCGCATCCTGGAAGCCCATCACGCCCAGGCCCACCGGCCGGTGACGCAGGTTGGAGTCCCGCGCGGTCTTGACGCTGTAGTAGTTGTACTCGATGACGTTGTCGAGCATGCGCATGGCCGTGTTGATGGTGGTTTCCAGCTTGGCCTCGTCGAGCGTGCCGTCGGCGTCCATGTGCTGCGGCAGATTGACCGAGCCCAGGTTGCACACGGCGATTTCCTTGCCCGGCGAGGTGTTGAGCGTGATCTCGGTGCACAGGTTGGACGAGTGCACGACGCCGCGGTGCTGCTGCGGGCTGCGCAGGTTGCACGGGTCCTTGAAGCAGAACCACGGGTGGCCCGTCTCGAACAGGATGGACAGCATCTTGCGCCACAGCTTGACCGCGGAAATGGTCTTGCAGTTGGTGATCTCGCCGTCGGCGGCCTTCTGCTCGTAGCGTTCGTAGGCCTCTTCGAAGGCCTGGCCGGTCAGATCGTGCAGTTCCGGCACGTCATCGGGCGAGAACAGCGTCCAGTCTGCATCGTCGATGACGCGCTTGACGAACAGGTCCGGAATCCAGTTGGCCGTGTTCATGTCGTGGCAGCGGCGCCGGTCGTCGCCGGTGTTCTTGCGCAGATCGAGGAATTCCTCGATGTCCTTGTGCCAGGTTTCCAGATAGGCGCAGACGGCGCCCTTGCGCTTGCCGCCGTTATGGGCCAGCGCGGCCGTGGTCATGTAGGACGGATCGCCCTCGACCTTGAGATCGAACACGAACGGCACCGGATCGATGTCGCGTGCGGCGCGCACGCGGGTGAACACGCAGCCGTTGTGCTCGATCCAGTTGTGCCTGGTGAGGGCGGTACAGCCGACCTGCTCGGCGATTTCGGCCACAGCGGGCACGCGGATATCGTAGGATCGGACCGTTCCGGCAAAACGTGTCGTGCTGCCGTCGCTGCGCCGACCGGTGTGATTGCTGTTGCGCTCGCGGTATTGGCCGGCAGTGGGCACGCCCATGCGCAGGCACTGATACCGCAGCCCCTCGGCCAGTGACCGGGACGTGTTGGTGAAATAGATTTCCTTGCCGCGACTGACGCCACCGTCGGTTTCCAGCAGACCCTGGATCAGGGCCAGCGTCTGGGGCTTCGGCAGATGGGCAAAGCGGCGATGGATGCGCTTGTTGTGCGCGCTGTCGTACAGGTCGTCGGCCGTGAACGGCAGCGTCGGTGCGCCGGCGCCGGTGATGCGCCCGGTCGTGGCATCACGCTGCACGCCGCAGCCCGCTGCCCAGTGAATCTGCAGGTAGTGCTCGCCGCGCCGGGTTTCCCAGTAATGGACGCCGCGCGCATCGAGGTAATCGCGCACGAACTGCAGATGCGAGACATCATTTGCCGGGTTGCCGGACACGCCCCATTGCTGACCGTCCTTGGACAGGTGGCCGTCGCCGAGCAGAATGCCGTACAGACGCGCGTCGTCCGCGGTGAAACCGCTCACCGGCACGGTTTCCTTCGGCACGACCTGCGCCACGTAGTCGCCGGTCTGCAGTTCGCCGGCATCCACCCATTCCGGCTTGACCTTCTCCCTGGCCAGCCAGTCGCGGGTGCGTTGGTTGCTCTGCTCCATCGGCACGCCGCGCAACGCCCACATCGGATGACCGCTGGTGACCTGCGTGGGTGTGACGCTGTGCTTGATGTCCAGCTCGACCATCGGGTCCGTCTGGTTGTAGGCGAACTTGCGCGTCACTTCGCGGTATTCGCCGCGCTGGCCCAGCACCAGATCACCGCGCACGATGTCCCGGATCGGCTTCACGCCGTCGGCGGTGTGCAGCAGCGTGTCCGGAGCAAAGCACTGGTTGACTGCCACCGCGGTATCGTTGGCCACTTTCAGGAACGGCACCACGCCCTGGCTGCGGCCGTTGGTGCCCTTGATGTGGGCGCCGAGGGCGCGCACCGGGGTCCAGTCGTTGCCGAGGCCGCCGGCAAATTTGGACAGCAGCGCGTTGTCCTGAATGGATTCGTAGATGTTGTGCAGATCGTCGCCGATGCTGGTCAGGTAGCAGCTCGACAGTTGCGGGCGCAGCGTGCCGGAGTTGAACAACGTCGGCGTCGAGCTCATGAAGTCGAAGCTCGACAGCAGCTTGTAGAACTCGATGGCCTTTTCTTCGCGCTCGATCTCGTTGATCGCCAGCCCCATGGCGACGCGCATGTAGAACGCCTGCGGCAGCTCGAAGCGCGTGTCGTCGTGATGGATGAAATAGCGGTCGTACAGCGTCTGCAGGCCGAGGTAGGTGAACTGCAGGTCGCGGTCGGCGATCAACGCCTCGCCCAGCTGGTCGAGGTCGAATTCCAGCAGTGTTTCATCCAGCAGCTCGTGCTTGACGCCGGTTTCGACGTAATCGCGGAAGTAGGCCGGATAGCGCTCGACCATTTCCGCGTGCGTGGCGTACTCGACCGCGCCTTCGGCTAGGAATGTCAGCGCTTCGTGGCGCAGCTTGTCCATCAGCAGCCGGGCGGCGACCTGGCCGTAATTGGGCTCGGCTTCCAGGTGCTGGCGCGCCGACAGGATCAGCGCGGTGGACAGCTCGTCCTCGCTGACGCCGTCGTAGATGTTGCGCAGTGTGTCCTTGAGCACCTGCGCGGCATCGACGTTGTCGACGCCCGCACAGGCCTCGCCGATGACGCGTTCCAGCCGCGCCCGATCCAGCGGCTGCGTGGTGCCATCCGTGAAGGCGACGTTGATTTCGTTGTCCGCTTCGCTCTGCGGACCGGATTCGGCTTCGCGGGCGGCGCGCTGCTGGGCGCGCTCCTCGCGGTACAGCACGTAGGAACGCGCCACCTTGTGTTCGCCGGCGCGCATCAGGCACAGCTCGACGTAGTCCTGGATGTCCTCGATGTGCACGGCACCGCCGCCCGGCTGGCTGCGCGTGACACCGGCGGCGACCTGCTCGGTGATCGCCTTGACGGTTTCGCGAATGCGGCTGGAGGCGGCACCCTGACGGCCCTCCACATCGATGAAGGCCTTGGTGATGGCCAGTTCGATCTTGGTGGCGTCGAACGGCGTCACCTTGCCGTTGCGGCGAATGACCTTGTAACTGCCGGGTTCGGTGGCGGCGATACCGGCGGTATCCACGCCCTCCTCCGGATTTGCAGCCGGGCGTGCGGCCACCTGCTCATCGGCTCCCTGATCGGTTTGTGTCGTTGTTTCCTGCATGAGTGCTCCGCGCTTGGTCGACCCTCTTCAAAAAGCACTGTTCGAAGGCGGTCGCGAAATGAATTCTGTTATCGCCGGACGCGTGTTCACGCCGTATCCGGCTGCTTTTCCCTGCATGATGCTACTACTAGATATGGTAGTCAACCTCTTTGTCATGGCATATATACTACGATATATTGTGTTCCATGTGGATAACCTCTGCACAAGCCGGCACAACCTGTGGACAAGCCCGTGGACGAACGCCGTCCAGCCACCGGAGACCGGCCCTTTGACCTTTTTTCGGGCGCCGGCACGTGCGCGTCCAGTGTTAAAATGAGTAGCCATGGAAGTGCTCATCTGCAGACACGGTGACGCCCTGTCACCGGAACAAACCGACACCATGCGGCTGTCCGATGACGAACGCCCGCTGACCGACAAGGGCCGCCGCCAAACCCGGGCCGCAGCCGCCGGGCTGCGCCATCTGCTGGGCGAGGACCGCATCGGCCATGTTCTGGTCAGCCCGCTGCTGCGGGCACGCCAGACCGCCGAGATCCTGCGCGACTACCTCGACGATCCGGTCACTGACGAGAGCGAGGCCCTGACGCCGGCAGCCGGGGTCGAGGCCGTTGATGCTGCCCTGCACGCCTGCGCCGGCACCGAGCGCCTGCTGCTGGTCGGCCACGAACCGGATCTGGCACTGTGGCTGTCTTGGAGTCTGACGCGCAAGCACGAGCGTGTCACCAAGTTCAGCAAGAACGGCGCCGCGCTGGTGGACTTTCCGGGCGTCGCCGAAGGCGGCACCGGCACGCTGCGCTGGCTGCTCACCGGCGCGCAACTGCGCGCGTCGGGTCCGATGACCGCCGGCTGATGCGGGACTGGCTCATCGTCGGTGGCGGTCTGCACGGCAGCCACATTGCGCGGCGCCTGCAAGCCGCATGCCCGCAGGCCGCGGTGGCCGTCATCGACCCGGCGGCCAGTGCACTGGCTGCGTGGCGCCGCCGCGCCGACGCCTGCGGCATGCGCTTTCTGCGTTCGTCACAGGCCCATCATCTGGGCCTGAAGACAGCCGCTCTGCGCATTCATGCCCGTGAAAACGGTTACGGCAGAGAACATTCACTGGGCCGCTACCTGCGCCCTTCGCGTGCCCTGTTCGAGGATCATGCTCGCACCGTGGCCGCGCCGGTCGACCGCATTGCAACGCACGTCGAAGCGCTCGAGCCGGTGAACGGCGGCTGGCGCATTCATGCTGCGGACGGCCGCCGCCGACAGGCGCGCAACGTCGTGCTGGCCCCCGGCCCGGCCGCTCCGGCCCAGCCGCACTGGGGCCGGCAGCTGCCGCATCTGTTCGATGATGATTTTGCCGCACACTGCGCCGGCCGTGCGGCCACGGAACGGATCGTCGTCATCGGCGGCGGCCTGACCGGCGTGCAGTACGCGCTCGACCGCGCCGATGCCGGTCACGAGGTGACCGTGATCGCACCGCACCGTCCGCGTTTCGCGGCCTTCGACAGCGATCCCTGCAATGCCGGGCCGGCCTGCCTCGTGCCGTTCCGCCTTTTGCCCATCGAGCAGCGCCCGCAAGCACTGGAGCGCGCCCGCAATCCCGGCACCGTGCCAGCGGACATCCACGCGCGGCTGACGGCGCAACTCGCCCGGGGCGCCATTCGCTGGCAGCAGGGCATGGTTCGGTCGCTGGGCGAGCGCGGCCCACAACTGGCGGACGGCCGCACCATCACCGCAGATGAGGTGATTCTGGCGACGGGTTTCCAGCCGCGTGTACACGAACTGATCGAGCGCACGGCGCAGCGGCTGGAGTTGCCGCTGGTCACACCGGCGCTGACGCGCATCGACGCCGATCTGGCCTGGGCACCCGGACTGTACGTCGCCGGCGGGCCGGCCAGCCTGCAGCTCGGCGCCATGGCCGGCAATATCCGCGGCGCGCAACTGGCCGGCAAGCGCCTGGCCCGCGTTGCCGGAGCAGCCGAGCGTCTCAGCCCAGCATCGGCGGCGCTGCCTTGATGTAGCGCCCGCGCTGCTGCGTGGCGGCGCCGGTCAGGGCGAAACCGGTCAGGCGGCCGTCGTCGGCAACGCAACTTGCCTCGAGATCCGGCGCTTCGCCATCAATCCGCCAGTTGCCGCCCTGCTTCACCGGCGGATATACGATGGTCGGGCATGCCGGCGTCTTGACGATGATCGGCAGCGCCGGGTAGCGCACCGCCGTGGGCTTGCCGGCCAGCGTCCTGCCCAGCGCGCGGGCGGCTTGCATGAGCGGCGCCACGAACGGCCGGAACAGGCCGTCCACCTCGGCGCAATCCCCCAGCGCGTGTATGTGCGGGTCGCTGGTCTGCAGATGACGGTCCACAACCACGCCGTGGTTGATGCGCAGGCCGGCGGTTGCCGCCAGCGCGGTCGCCGGACGCAACCCGACGGCGCTGAGTACGGCATCGACTTCCAGCACCGTGGCGTCATCCAGCTCGACGCGCAACCCACCGGCCGGATTGCGCTGCACCGCTGTCACGGTCCGGCCCAGATGCCAGGCGACGCCTGCCGCCGACAGCCCTTCGCGCACCGCCACGCCGCAGGCTTGCGGCAGAAAGCGTTGCAGCGGCCAGTCGATGGGGTCGATGCAGTCCACCCGCATGCCGTGCGCAGCCAGATCGTTGCTGAATTCGCAGCCGATCAGGCCCGCGCCCAGCACGGCGACACGCTCGGCGCGGTCGATGGCGGGCCGGAATGCGGCGTAGTGCGTGCGGTTGTTGACCTTGAAGACATCGTCCGCGCCGTCGCCGGCCAGTGGCAGGCGGATGGGTTCGGCGCCGTTGGCCAGCACCAGCTTCGAATACCGCAGGGTCTGATCGGCCAGTCGCATCTCGCGTGCCGCCGCGTCGATCGACTGCACTTCCACATGCGGGCGCACGTCCGCAGTCAGTTCCTCGGCCACCGTCGCCGCTGGTTTCTTGATCAGGTCGTCCGGCGTGTTGCCCTTGCCCAGCGCTTCCGAGATGTCGGGCTTGTAATAATAGCCGCCGTCATCGCGGCTGAGCAGGATGAGCGGCGTGTCGGCATCGTGCTTGCGCAGCTCGCGGGCCGTCGAGAAACCGGCCAGGCCGGTGCCTATGATGATGATCGGATCCATGACCGCGTGCGCTTTAGTCTTCGTCGATCAGTTCGAAGTCTTCCTTCGGCGCGCCGCAGTCCGGGCAGGTCCAGTCATCCGGCAGATCCTCCCATTTGGTGCCGGGTGGAATGTCTTCCTCGGGCAAGCCTTCTTCCTCGTCGTACTCGAAGCCGCAGATGATGCACTGCCATACACGCATGGATCGTCCCTGGTTGGAAAGTTGGTGTTCGAGTTGCTTGCGGGAGCACGGCGCCCCGCTGGATGGCGCCGGATCCGATCTGCATCCGCGCACCATGTCGAAAGCATTCATTATATCTGACACGAAACCGCGACGCGGCAAGACAAATTGCCGGCGCGGCCCTATACTACGCTCCCCCCATTCATCACTTGGCCGCGTATCCGCATGGACGGCACACTGACATTGCCGGATGACATCCGCACCACCGTCGAGCAGGCGCTGACCGAGGACGTGCACGACGGCGATCGCAACGCCGCACTGATCGACCCGGACCAGCACGGTCATGCCGAGCTGATTGCACGCGAGAATGCCATTCTCGCCGGCGCGCCCTGGTTCGACGCGCTGTACGAAGCCGTGTCACCGCAGGTCGAGCTCGACTGGCACTATGCCGACGGCCAGCGCATTCCCGAGGATACCCTGCTGTGCACGCTGCGCGGCCCGGCGCGGGCGCTGCTGACCGGCGAACGCACGGCGCTCAATTTCCTGCAACTGCTGTCCGGCGTGGCCACTGCCACGCATGAGTATGTGGAGCGCGTCAAGGGCACGCAGACAGCCATCGTCGACACGCGCAAGACCCTGCCTGGTCTGCGCAGCGCGCAGAAATACGCTGTGCGCTGCGGCGGCGGCGTCAATCACCGCATGGGCCTGTACGACGCCATTCTCATCAAGGAGAATCACATCATCGCCGCCGGTTCGCTCGCCGCCGCCGTGGAACGGGCGCGCGCGCAGTCACCGGAACTGAATGTGCAGGTCGAAATCGAAAGCCTGGAGGAAATGGAGCAGGCGCTGGAAGCCGGCGTGGACGCCATTCTGGTGGACAATTTCCCCAATCATATGCTGACGCGTGCGGTCAACATGGCGCGCGCGCACGGCCGGCGCTTCCGGCGCGACATCATGCTGGAGGCTTCCGGTAACATCGATCTGCGCACGGTGCGTGCCGTGGCCGATACCGGCGTCGACCGCATTTCCATCGGTGGCCTGACCAAGCACGTCCGCGCCACGGACTTCTCCATCCGCATGCACCTGGACTGACGCCACGATTCAGCCGGCCAGCCGCTCGAAGCCGGCCGTCAGGTCGGCAATCAGATCGTCGACGTTTTCCAGTCCGGCATGGATGCGCAGTGTCGGTCCGGGCCACGCCCACTGCGTGGCGCTGCGCGTGGTGGCGGGGTCCACCGGCAGCATGAGGCTTTCGTAGCCGCCCCAGGAATAGCCCATGCCGAAGTACTGCAGGCCGTCGAGCATGGCGGCCAGGCGCTCTCTTGCGACCGGCTGCAGCACGGCGGCGAACAGACCGCTGGCGCCGGCGAAATCGCGCTGCCAGAGCTCATGCTGCGGATGATCGATGCGTGCCGGGTGCAGCACGGCGGCCACCTCCGGACGCCCGGCCAGCCAGTCCGCCAGCGCCAGGGCATTGTGCTGGTGCTGCTGCAGGCGCACGGCCAGCGTGCGCAGGCCGCGCAGGCCCAGATAGACGTCATCCGGCCCGGCGTAATAGCCGAGGTCGGAGGCCGTGCGCCGCACCGATGCGGCATGGCGTTCGTTGCCGCTGACCACGCCCAGCATGGCATCGGTATGGCCCACCACATACTTGGTGGCGGCATGAATGGAGATGTCGACACCGTGGTCGAAGGCACGGAAGAACAGCGGCGTGGCCCAGGTGTTGTCGAACAGCACGCAGCAATCGTGTTCGTGCGCGGCTGCGGCAATGGCCGGCACGTCGCAGATCTCGAAGGTCAGCGAGCCCGGCGCCTCGAGGTAGACAGCGCGGGTTTCCGGACGCATGAGGCGGGCCACGTCGGCGCCCAGTGCCGGGTCGAAATAGGTGGTCTGCACGCCCATGCGCGCCAGCAGACCGTCACACAGGTGGCGCGTCGGGCCGTAGACATTGTCGGCCACCAGCAGGTGCGCCCCGGCCTCCACCACGCTCAGCAGCGCGATGCTGATCGCCGCCAGACCGGAGCAGCAGCTGACGGCGCCGTGGGCGCCTTCCAGCTCTGCCATCAGCTGCTCCAGATCGTGATGCAGCGGCGTGCCATGGCGGCCGTAGGTCATGCTGCCCGGTGGCAGGCGATGCTTGTTCTCCAGCGCCTCGAGCGTGTCGAAAATGACGGTGGAGACATGATGCACGGGCGGATTGACCGCGCCCTGCTGGCGTTTCGGGTCGCGCCCGCCGTGGGTCAGCCGGGTGGCGTCATGCATTGTCGACGGCCTCCTGTACGGCGCTGCGGCCATGCGGCGCCTCCAGGTTCAGTTCCGGGCCGATGGGCACGATGCCGGTCGGGTTGACGGTGCCGTGACTGCGGTAATAATGCTGCTTGATGTGGTCGAAGTTGGTGGTCTTGGCCACGCCGGGCACCTGGTACAGCTCGCGCAGATAGCCCGACAGGTTCGGATAGTCCGCAATGCGACGCAGGTTGCACTTGAAATGGCCGTGATACACCGCGTCGAAGCGCACCAGCGTGGTGAACAGGCGCCAGTCCGCTTCGGTGATCCGTGCGCCGACCAGATAGCGTTGCCGCGCCAGGCGCTCGTCGAGCCGGTCCAGAGTGTCGAACAGGGCTTCGGCGGCCTCCTCGTAGGCCGTCTGACTGGTGGCGAAGCCGGCCTTGTAGACGCCGTTGTTGACCTTGTCGTAGACCTCGGCGTTGATGGCGTCGATGTCGTCCTGCAGCTCCTGCGGGTAGTAGTCACGCGTCGGGTACTCGGCCAGCGCGTCGAAGGCGCTGTTGAGCATGCGCAGAATGTCCGCCGACTCGTTCGAGACGATGGTTTCGTGGTAGGAATCCCACAGGGTCGGCGTGGTGACGCGCCCGGTGTAGCTCGGTGCCGCACGCGTGTAGAGCTCGTGCAGGTGGTCGGCGCCGTACAGGGGATCGGGAATACAGCCCGGCGCGTCGGAAAATGTCCAGCCGTTTTCGCCCATGTACGGATCCACCACGGCAATGCCGATGACCGACTCGAGACCCTTGAGGCTGCGCATGATCAGGGTGCGGTGGGCCCAGGGACAGGCCAGCGCCACGTACAGGTAATAGCGTCCGGCTTCGGCGGCAAACGGCGCATCCTGCTCCGGCGTGACCCAGTGCCGGAAACCGGCATCCTCGCGCACGAAGCGGCCGCCGTGCGACTCGGTGTCGTACCAGCGATCCTGCCATTGTCCATTAACCAGCAATCCCATGATTCGTTCCTCTTGCGATCAGCCATCCGGGACGACCCGACAGAAGCATCTTGCATAGATGTTGCGCGGATCGTCGAAATACAATTGCATGCCGGACGTCATGCGGTTGTCGGTGAGCGCGGCCAGCCAGTCGGGCAACAGGACGTGCGCCAGGCGCACCGACAGCAGTTGTTTCAGGGCATGGCGCCAGTCGCTCGGCGCACGCAGCGGCTGCAGGCGATACTCATCCGCTTCCAGTCCGGCCAGTTCGGCCGCCGCCACCACCGCCTGCTGCAGCCCGCCGAGCTGGTCGACCAGGCCGATGCGCACGGCATCCGCGCCGCTCCAGACACGGCCCTGGGCAGCCTGCTCGGCGGCATCGGCGGACAGATTCCGCGCCGCTGCCACCTTGCCCACAAACAGACGATATATATGCTCGACACTGGATTGCAACATGCTGCGCGCGGCATCGGAAAGGGGCTTGTCGATGCGGTAGGCGCCCGCCAGTTCGCTGGTCGCCACGCCGTCGTGACTGATGCCCAGGTTGTCGAGTGTGGCGCCGAAAGTCGGTACCAGGCCGAACACGCCGATGGAGCCCGTCAGCGTCATCGGCTGCGCCCAGATCTGGTCGGCGTCGAGGCCGATCCAGTAGCCGCCGGAAGCGGCCATGCCCGCCATGGAAACGACCACCGGCTTGCCCGCGGCGAGCAGGCGCTCCACCTGCCGCCGGATCTGCTCGGCGGCGTCAGCCGAACCGCCGGGGCTGTCGATGCGCAGCACCAGCGCGGCGACCCGTTCATCGCGGCGCGCGCGGTTGATCAGGCGCGCGGCGGTGTCGCTGCCCGTCGCGCCGGCCATGCCCGCACCCGCCACGATGGGTCCGTCGATGGTGACCAGCGCGATGCGATGTTCGGCATCGCTCTCGGCCTGCTCCGCGGCGGTTGCGGCGAGATAGCGGCGACCATCGATGCGGCGCACATCATCCGCGCCTGTACCGCCGGTCTGCCGGGCCAATTCGTCCTGCAGTTCCGTCATGGAGGCGACCGCGTCCACCAGACCGGCCTCCAGTGCCAACTGTGCCGCATCGCCACCGAAGGAGGCCAGCGCATGCGGATAATCGGCCATGTAGTCGTCGATTGCCTGCGGCGACAACTGCCGCGCCTGCGCGACGCGGCTCCTGTAGCTGTTCCAGAGGGAATCCAGCAACGCCCTGTTGGCCGCCTTTGCCTGCGGCGACATGTCATCGCGCACGAACGGCTCGATCGCCGCTTTGTACTTGCCGACCCGGAACACGTTGATCTCGATGTCCAGACGCTCGAGCGCGCGGGCGTAATAGTTGCGGAATATGCCGAAACCCTGCAGATAGACGCCGCCCAGCGGATCGACATAGACCTCGTCGGCCATGCTGGCCAGCAGATACTGGCGCTGGTCGTAATCCCGTGCCCAGGCCACCACTTCCTTGCCGGATTCGCGCAAGCGCCGCAGCGCCTGCGCCAGCTCCTGCAGCTGTCCCGGCTGTGCCGCACCCAATTCATCCAGCTGCAGCAACACCTTCTGGATGCGGTCGTCGGCGGCTGCGCGCTCCAGCATGTGCGTCACGTCCCGCACCAGCGTCACGGAATCGGGCTGCGCCATGAAACGCTCGAGCAAGCTGCCCACGCCGTCCTGCTCGACCGTCAGATCACCCGCCGGCGCCCACACCAGCACACTCTGCTGCGCCACCTTGATCTCCGGCGTGGTGAAGTAAGTCAGATAGATACCGATCGGCACCGCAATGAAGACGAACAGCAGCGTGAGCACAAAAAGCACCATGACGGCACGCCATATGCCGCCGAAAAAACGGCGCAACAGGGACTTCTTCTTCGCCACGTCCACTCCAGATCAGCAATGCGGGCTGCATGATTTGCAGGGTAGCGAGTGTACCAGCGTTGCTGCACGCAGGTGCACGCGAATACCGTGGCCGGCTGTCACGTCCTGGTGCCGGCCGACGGCATGGCCGGGATGCGGTTGCTGACGGTACCGTGCACTTGTTTCACGGCGCCGCGCGTGGCATGGATGAGCGTCGCCCGGCCGCGTCGAACCGCCTTGAATCCTGTGCCGCAGCGCCATATCTAGTAAGGTTACGGTTTTTCCAATGTGGCAGCCCATGAGCAGCACTGACGCACCATCTCATCACCGATTGATCATCCTCGGCTCCGGCCCGGCCGGCTACACCGCCGCCGTGTACGCCGCGCGTGCCAATCTCGATCCGGTGCTCATCACCGGCATGCAACAGGGCGGCCAATTGATGGATACGACGGATGTCGACAACTGGCCCGGCGACATTCCCGGACTGCAAGGACCGGATCTAATGGAACGCATGAAAGATCACGCGCAACGATATGACACAAAAATAATATTTGATCATATCAACAGCACGGATCTGGGCCAGCCGCCGTACCGTCTGGAGGGTGAACGCGGCAGCTATACCTGCGATGCGCTCATCATCGCCACCGGCGCCACGGCCCGCTATCTCGGCCTGGAATCGGAATCCGCCTTCATGGGCAAGGGCATTTCCGCCTGCGCCACCTGCGACGGTTTCTTCTACCGCGGCCGGAACGTGGCCGTGATCGGCGGCGGCAGCACGGCACTCGAAGAGGCGCTGTACCTGTCGAACATCGCCGCCCACGTTACCGTCGTGCACCGCCGCGACCGCTTCCGCGGCGAGAAGATCCTGGCCGACAAGCTGTTCGAAAAGGTGGAGAACGGCAACGTCAGCATCATCTGGAATCATGTGCTGGAGGAAGTGCTGGGCGACGACATGGGCGTCACCGGCGCACGCCTGCGCGAGTTCGAAGGCGATGCCACGCAGCAGCTCGATGTCGACGGCATCTTCATTGCCATCGGCCACAAGCCCAATACCGACATCTTCGCCGGCCAGCTGGCCATGGACAAGGGTTACATCACGGTCGAAAGCGGCCTGCAGGGCAATCACACCGCCACCAGCAAGCCGGGCGTGTTCGCCGCCGGCGACGTCATGGATCACGTCTACCGGCAGGCTGTCACCTCGGCCGGCACGGGCTGCATGGCGGCGCTCGATGTGGAGCGATATCTGGACGCTCTGGGCGAGGAACCGGCCGACGCACAAACACAGGCACAGACCGCGACCACGCTCGATCCGGCACAATGACTGGCCGCTGGACAGCCGGCCGACATGGCCGCCGCGCTGCGCATCACATGTGGCGCGGTCTCGGCGCACTCATGCGAGCATTCCGGCGGCTTGACGGCAAGTGCTTCTGCTGCCGCACCCGTCTGCCGACGACCCGTCCGCAATCCGCATGAAAAAGCTCGCGAATCGCAATATCGAGCTCATCGCCCTGCTCGGCTTTCTGGCAGCTGTCGGGCCGCTGTCGATCGACACCTATCTGCCGAGCCTGCCCACCATCAGCGACACCCTGGGCGCGGCTACCGGGGCCGTCCAGCTCAGCGTCAGCGCCTTCTTCTTCGGCCTCGCCTGCGGGCAGATCTTCTGCGGGCCGCTGTCGGATCGTTTCGGCCGCCGCCCGGTGATCTTCATCGGCTTCGGCATTTTCGTCGGCGCCAGCATCGCTTGCGCTCTCGCCACCCATGTCACGGCGCTGATCATCGCGCGCGCCATCCAGGGGCTGGCTGCCTCCGCCAGCCCGGCCGCGGGCCGCGCCGTGATCCGCGACGTCTGGTCCGGCAACCAGGCGGCACGCGCCATGTCGTTCGTCGTCATGGTCATGTCCGTGGCGCCGCTGATCGCCCCGCTGATGGGCGGCCAGCTGCTGACCTGGTTCGGCTGGCGCTCGATCTTCTGGATGCTGGCCCTGTTCGGCTTCGCTTCCATCGTTCTGGTGCAACTGCGACTACCGGAAACCAATGGCCCGGAACGGCGCTCCGGGGTCCGCCTCGGCGCCTACTTTCGCGCTTACGGCCTCATTCTGAGCAGCACTCGTGCCTGCGCCTATCTCGTCTGTGGCGGTTTGGCCTCGTCGGTCATGTTCGCCTATATCACGGGCATTTCGTTCGTCTACATCGACCTGTTCGGTGTGCAGCCGAAATACTTCGGCTTCCTGTTCAGCATCAACGTCATCGGCCTGGTGCTGGGCAACTGGTTCAACAGCCGGTTCGTGCTGCGCCACGGCTATCACCGCCTGCTGGGCGGCGGTCTCGCCGTGATGGCCTGCGGCACGCTGGCGCTGCTGGTAAGCGTGCTGATCGCTGACGGTGGCCTGATCGCCATAGTCGCCACGCTGTTCATCGCCATCAGTCCCATCAGCATGGTCATGGCCAATGCCATGAGCGGCCTGCTCAACCTGTTTCCGGGCAACGCCGGCGGTGCCTCCGCCCTGTTCGGCGTCGCCCAGTTCGGCTTCGGCGCGCTGGCGGGCGTGGCCGTCGGCGCCCTGTTCACCGGCACACCCGTGCCCATGGCCGGCGTCATGACCTTCTGCGCGGCCGGCGCAGTACTCGCCTACGGCGTCCTGCGCAGCATGCACTCTCCGCAGGCTGATCTGCAGATGCCCGACTGACCGACTTCCTGCAATTTACTTGCGGCCGCAAGCTGTATCGATACCGGCCAGCCTTCGCCAGTCCTTCTCACCGGAAGCGTCATGACGGGCATGCCGGTCAGATTGAATGGCATGGTGCAGCGGGTCATTGCCGTATGCAGAGGGAAAGTCCTGTCCTCGATTTCAACAGCAGAAATGTTGTGGCAAGGAGGCTCCGTGATAAGCGCAGGAGTCAAAATAATGACGTCAGCATCGCTGATCGTGCTGCTCCATGCCTGCTGCATGCCCTGCCGCATGCGCTGCGCCTTCAGATAGTCGAAGGCCTCCTGCTTGTACCCGCTATTGACGGACTTGCCCCCATGATCTCCACGATGATCTGGTAAACGACCCAGGAAATTCCGCGCCACTTGCCATCGGCGCTGCGCTTGGGTATATCTCCAACCTAGGGCGCAGTCATGATGGATGGACATGAAATGGTTCTGCATGCGCCCGCACTACTTTGATACCTCATATGAAGAAAGGTACTTGATTATGCTTGGACGTCTACTTGCAATAACAGCGGGCTTGCTGCTGACACCTGTTATTTCCTTTGCCCAGGCGCCGGAGCAACCAAGTGTATCCGACCCCGAAGTCGTGCAGCAGGTTGAGCAACGCTTCGGCCCGGGCATGACAACGCCATTTCGCGCGGAACATGCCATGGTCAGTACGGCAAGCCGTTATGCAACACAGGCGGCATTCGATACATTGCTTGCCGGTGGCAACGCCATCGATGCAGCCGCAGTGGCACAGTTTGTCCTGAACGTGGCCGAACCCTATGCCAGTGGCATTGGCGGCGGTCTCTTCATGTTGATTTACCCGGCCGACAGCGGCAAGGTCGTGGCCATTGACGGTCGAGAAGAGGCTCCGGAAGCCTTTGATCCGGATGCATTCCTCGATAAAAACGGCGAAGTCATCCCGTTCCGCATCCGTCATACCGGTGGCAATGCGGTCGGTGTCCCCGGCACCCTGGCTGCCATCGCACGCGCGCTTGAGGAGTATGGCACGATCAGCCTGAAACAGGCATTGCAGCCGGCCATTCAATTGGCGCGACGCGGCGTGGTCATCAATGAACCCTTTGCCCGCAATCTTGCAAAGCATGCCGAGCGTCTGGCGCACTACCCTGCTTCAGCCGAGCTGTATCTGCATGCGGATGGCTCTCCCAAAGAAGTCGGTGAAATCATCCGCAATCCGGATTTGGCCAATACGCTTGAGCTGATTGCCGAAAAGGGCATCGATGCTTTTTATGAAGGCGAAATCGCCAAAGATATTGCCGCCGCAGTCCAGGGTGACGAGAACAACCCAGGCGTTATGACCACGAACGATCTGGCTGGTTACCGGGCCGTGCAGCGGCGCCCGGTCAGCACAGACTATCGTGGTTATCAGGTCTATGGCATGAACATGCCGACCAGTGGTGGTGCCACCCTCCTGCTGATGCTGAATATGCTGGAAGGCGTGGATCTGGGTAATCAGCCGTGGGGCAGCGCGGACTGGGCTCATTGGATGGCCAATGTGCAGAATCTGGCGTTTGCCGATCGCAATGCCTATCTCGGTGATGCCGACTGGTCGGATATTCCGACCCAGGGCCTGCTTGATCCGGGTTATGCCGCCGAGCGACGCGCTCTCATTCCGGCACTCGCCGCATTGGATGCTCCTGTCGAACCGGGAAATCCGGCAGTCACGACAACAAGCTCGGCGCCGGGCAACACGGTAGCAGAAGGGCTGTCGACAACACATCTGAGCATTGTTGATGAAGATCGCAATGTTGTTGCCATTACGACCACGATCGAGCAGCATTTCGGGTCGGCGGTCACCGTCCCTGGCCGAGGCTTCCTGCTCAACAACGAACTGACCGATTTCAATGCAGTAGCCTACAACGATCAGGGTGACCTCGTCCCAAACGCGCCTCAAGGCGGCAAGAAATTGCGCCGAACAGCCCTGGGCGAAGACAGCCAGACTGAAGGCGGCAAACGCCCCCGATCCAGCATGTCGCCCACCCTGGTACTCAAGGACGGCGAGCCTTTCATGGCTCTTGGTTCCCCGGGTGGCAGCCGCATCATCGGCATTGTGTTGAATGCACTCACCAACGTGATCGATTACGACCTGAATTTGCAGCAGGCGATCAATGCCCCGCGGCTGGTCGCACGTAACGGCGGCTCCGTCGAGCTCGAAGCACCGCTCTATCGCGATGAGGATCTGCGCGGTGCAATGCAGGATCGCGGCTTCAACGTGGAAAATGGGCACATGTTCGGCTCGGTACAAGCCGTCATGATTGGTTCGGACGGATGGGTCTACGGTGGCGCGGATCCACGCCGAGCCGGTCTCGCAATGGGGTACTGACAAAATCCGGCGTGAATGCCCACCGACCATACCGCGGCACGGTTACAGATCGTGCCGCGGTTGCGGCTGCCGCCTTTTGCATTGCGCCGAGCACCACCAGGCACATTGCCCTGCAGCCACGATGCCTGTCGGCTATGCTGACGGGTGAGCGATCCGCATGCACACGGCCCCCCGCATGGCTACCCGAACCGCCGTCGACATACGTCCTCTGCAGCACAGCGAAATGCAGGCTGCAGCGGCTGTCTGCGCCCGCGCCATGTGCGACAACCCGATTCATGTCCACTGTTTCGGTGCGCACCGCCGCCGCCGCGAACGGCGTCTGCAGCGCTTCTTTCACGGCCTGCTGGCCTACACCCAACGCAAGGGGCTGTTGCTGGGCGCCTTTGATGACAGCACGGCAATCGGCATCGTCGGTGCCCTGGCACCGGGGGCCTGTCATCCAGCGACGGCGGATCTGCTGCGGTTGACGCCGACCATGCTGGCGAGCAACACGCCGCCCGGTCTGCTGCGCACGAGCCGCTGGCTGATCACCTGGTTGCGCGCCGATCCGTCTCTGCCGCACTGGCATCTGGGCCCGCTGGCCGTGCTACCTGTCTGGCAGGGTCGTGGTGTGGGGCCGAAACTGGGCCGGCAGATCTGTCAGGCGGCGGTGGCGGCCGAAAGCGCGCCGCTGTATCTGGAAACCGATACCACTCGCAATGTGCGTCTTTACGAGGCCTTCGGTTTCGCCGTCATCGGCCGGCGCCGGGTGCTGGGCATGGACAGCTGGCTGATGCTCAACGATGCACCGGCGGCCATGTTGCAGGGCCGCACGCGCAACCCACCTGCCTGACAGTTCCGCCGGTGCCGGCTTCTGGCATGCATCCGGCCCTGCGCGGCAGACTCACCGGCTGCCAGTTCTATATAATCGACGCGCAAAAGCAAATTTGTTCGGCACCCTGCAACGGCTGGCTCGCATGACACAACATCTCGACTGGCGGGAAACACTTGCCGCCCTGATTGCCGAAAACAGCATCAGCAGCGGCGATGCAACGTTCGATCACGGCAACCGCGGCGCCGCGGAGGGACTCGCCGAGCGCCTCGATGGCGCCGGCTTCGACTGCGATATGCAGCCGCTGCCCGGGCGCGACGACAAGGTCAACCTGAGCGCCCGCATCGGCGGCAGTGCCGAGGCCGCCGCCGAGCACGGCCTGGTGCTGGCCGGCCATATCGACACCGTGCCGTACGATGCGGGCCGCTGGACATCGGATCCGTTCGTGCTGACCGAGCGCGACGACAAGCTCTACGGCCTCGGCGTGACCGACATGAAAGGCTTTGTCGCCCTCGCCGCCGACGCAGCCGCTGAGTACGTCGGCCGCGAACTGAAGGCACCCATCACGCTGCTGGCGAGCGCCGATGAGGAATGCGGCATGGACGGCGCACGCGCCCTGCTCGACCGGGATGCGCCCCGCCCCGGCCGGCACTGCCTGATCGGCGAGCCCACCGGCCTGACGCCGATCCACCGGCACAAGGGCATTCTGCTGGAATCCATCATCACGCACGGCGCCTCCGGTCACTCCAGCAATCCGGCGCATGGCGCCAATGCCATCGACGCCATGCACCGCGCCATCAGCGCCATTCATGCACTGCGTGACGAGCTGACCGGGACCGCGAATGAAGCCGATTTCCCCGTGCCGCACGCCACCATCAGCATCGGCGCCATTCATGGCGGCGACAGCGCCAACCGCATTCCGGCCGAGTGCCGCCTGGATATGGATCTGCGCTTTCTGCCGGGCATGACCATCGACGGGCTGCGAGACGAGTTGTACGCGCGCATTCGCAAGGCTCTGGCCGGCAGCGACTGCAGTGTGACGTGCCGGGCCCTGTTCACCGGCACGCCGGCATTCGAAACGGCCGCCGACGCAGCCATCGTGAAGGCATGCGAGCAGCTGAGCGGCAAGGCCGCCGGTGCCGTCGACTTCGGCACGGAAGGCTCCTTCTACAATCAGATGGGCATGGAAAGCGTCATTCTCGGACCCGGCGACATTGCCCAGGCGCATCAGCCGGACGAATATCTCGGCCTCGAGCGCATCGAACCCACGCAGCGCATCCTGCACGGGCTGATCGGACAATTCTGCCTGGACTGAATCCCATTCCGACCGCCATGACCGACCACGAAGCGCAACACAATGCATCGCCGGACGCTGCAGCGCCCGGCGCACTGGTCAGAGCGCTGCGCACCGGCGCGCCCTATATCCACGCCCATCGCGGCCGCACGTTCGTCATTCACCTGCCGGGCGAGGCAACGGCAGCGGACACCTTCACCGACCTGATCTACGACATCGCCCTGCTGCACAGTCTGGGCGTGCGGCTGGTGCTGGCCTTCGGTGCGCGTCCGCAGATCAGCGCCCTGCTCGACGCCGCCGGCATCGACACGCCCATCATCAACGGCGTGCGCGTCACGCCCGCCGCCGCCCTGCCGGGCGTCAAGCAGGCGGTCGGCAGCCTGCAGATGGACATCGAGGCGCGCCTGTCGACCGGGCTGGCGCGCACGCCCATGGCCGGCGCGCGCATTCACACCGTCTCCGGCAATCTGATCACGGCGCGTCCGACCGGCGTGGTCAACGGCGTCGACCATGCCTATGCCGGCGAAGTGCGGCGCATCGACAGCCGCGCCATTCACGCCCATCTGGATCAGGGCCATATCGTGCTGCTGCCCTGCACGGGCTATTCGCCCAGTGGCGAGATCTTCAATCTGTTTGCCGAGGAAGTCGCCACCGCGGCGGCCACGGCACTGAATGCCGACAAGCTGGTGCTGCTGCACCCGGGGCGGACGTTGCACGACCGCTTCGCGAATATGCCGGCCGAACTGCGCCTCGACGCCGCCCAGCGCCTGCTCGACGCCGACGATGTCGAATTGAAGAAGTTCGACCGGGCGCGCCTGCACGCTGCCCTGTCGGCCTGCAAGCGCGGCGTCAGCCGGGCGCATCTGGTGAGTTTCGACACCGACGGCGCACTGCTGCACGAACTGTACTCGCGCGACGGCAGCGGCACACTCATCGCCGGCGACATCTACGACACGCTGCGCCTCGCCACGCCGGAGGACATCAGCGGCGTGCTGACACTGATCGAACCACTGGAGGCCGCCGGGCTGCTGGTGCCGCGCTCGCGCGAGCAACTGGAGCTGGACATCGACAACTACCTGATCATGGTGCGCGACGATATGGTCACGGCCTGTTGCGCACTGCTGCCGTATGCGGACGAAGGCGCCGGCGAACTGGCCTGCGTCGCCGTGCATCCGGACTACCGCAAGCAGAGCCGCGCCGCGCGCCTGCTCATGGAGGCCGAACGCCGCGCCCGCACTGCCGGCCTGACGCAGCTGTTCGTGCTCACCACCCGGGCGCCGCACTGGTTCGTCGAGCACGGCTTCGTGGCCGCGGAACCGAGCCAGCTGCCCGTGGCCAAGCGCCGCGCCTACAACTATCAACGCAACTCCACCGTCTTCATCAAGCAGCTTTGAGTCACGTACCGCGCATCCTGGTCGATCTACCGCTGACCGAAGGCAGCGTCTGCACCCTGCCGGCCGACAAGGCGCACCATGTGGCCACCGTGCTGCGTCTCGGCCGGGGCGCGTCCCTGCGCCTGTTCAACGGCGACGGCCACGAGTGCCGCGCCGTCATCACGCATGCCGAGCGCCGACAGGTCGAAATCCGGGTGGACGCCGTCACCACACCGCCGGTGGAATCGCCGCTCGAGCTGACGCTGGTGCAGGGCATCGCCCGCGGCGATCGCATGGATTTCGCCATCGCCAAGGCCGTGGAGCTGGGCGTGCATACGGTGCAGCCGGCCTTCACCGCGCGCGGCAAGGTGAAACTGGAAGGCCGCCGGCTGGAGAAGAAACAGGCGCACTGGCAACGCGTGGCGGAAAGCGCCGCCGAACAGAGCGGTCGGCTGGCCTGGCCGCGGGTGCAGCCAGCCGCGAATCTGGCCGACCTGCTCGCCGCACCGGCCACCAATGCCGCCGTGCGACTGCTGCTGGCGCCAGGTGCCGCCACCCGCCTGAGAAAATTGGCGCCGACGTCGCGCATTACGCTGTTCGTCGGCCCGGAGTCCGGTTTCAGCGCTGCGGAACTCGAACGGGCCGAGGCGGCCGGTATCCGGACGCTGGATCTGGGGCCACGCATCCTGCGCACGGAAACCGCCGGCATGGCAGCGCTCGCCGCCATCCAGAGCCACTGGGGCGATCTGGGCTGAAGACGCTGTCGCGGGAAGCGTCGACAAGGCATAGAATACCCGCAGTACACAGCAACGGTTGCCCGCCATGACGCATGAACTCGGTGTCGTGATGGACCCCATCAGCGACATCACTCCGCCCGAAGACACCACGCTGGCCCTGCTGCTGGAAGCGGCCCGGCGCGGCTGGCGCATCCACTATCTGGAAATGGACGACCTGTACGTGCGCGACGGCACGGCCTTCGGGCGCACGCGGGCGCTGGAAGTGTTCGATGACAACGACGACTGGTATCGGCTCGGCGCCGAACGCGTCCTGCCGCTGGCGGAGCTGGACTGCATCCTCATGCGCAAGGATCCGCCGTTCGACCTGGAATACATCTATGCCACGTACATGCTCGAGCTGGCTGAAACGGCCGGCACGCTGGTGGTCAACCGCTGCGCCGCGTTGCGCGACGTGAACGAGAAGATGGCCATCAACCGCTTTGCGCATCTGTGTGCGCCGACGCTGGTGACCCGCAGCGCAACCGAACTGCGCGCCTTCATCGATGAACACCGCGACGCCGTGCTGAAACCGCTCGACGGCATGGGCGGCTCGCGCGTATTCCGCGTGCAGGCCGGCGACGGCAATACCAGCGTGGTGCTGGAAGTGCTCACCGAGCACGGCAGCCGCTATGCCATGGCGCAGGGCTACGTGCCGGACATCCGCGACGGCGGCGACAAGCGCATCCTGCTGATCGACGGCGAGCCGGTGGAATACGCCCTCGCCCGCATTCCGGCGCAGGGCGAACTGCGCGGCAACATCGCCGCCGGCGGGCGCGGGCGCGGCCAGCCACTGACCGCGGCCGACCGCGCCATCTGCCGTGAAGTCGGCCCCTATGTGCGCGACCAGGGGCTGCTGTTCGTCGGCCTCGACGTGATCGGCGACAGCCTGACCGAAATCAATGTCACCAGCCCGACCTGCCTGCGCGAGCTGGATGCGCAGTTCGACCTGAACATCGCCGCACGCCTGTTCGACGTCATCGACCGGCGGCTGCAGGACCCGGCCACGTGAGTTCACATCAGCCGGATCACACGATTTGCCGCGGCTCGCCGCCCCGACGATAATGACGCCATGAACAATGGACTCTTCCGACATCAGTTCCTGCTCGCCATGCCCGGGCGTGTCAGCGGCAACTTCGATCAGAGCCTGACCTTCATCGCCGAACACAACGAGGAAGGCGCCATGGGCCTGGTGGTGAACAAGCCGGGCGACCTGGCGGTGGCGGACATTCTCGCGCAGATGGACATCGAAACCGACATCGACCCGGGTCAACAGGTCTACTGGGGCGGACCGGTGCAGCCCGAGCGCGGTTTCGTGCTGCATCGCGACCAGGGTGAGTGGGAATCCACGCTGCATGTCGGCCACGGCCTGGCCATCACCACCTCGCGCGACATCCTCGAAGCCATCGGCAACGGCCAGGGCCCGTCGGAATACCTGGTGACACTCGGCTACGCCGGCTGGGGCGACGGTCAGCTCGAGGATGAAATGCTCGACAACAGCTGGCTGCACACGCCGGCCGATGCGCAGATCATCTTTTCCACCCCGGCGTCCGGGCGCTGGGCCGCCGCCGCGCGCCAGCTGGGCGTGGAAGGCCATCAGCTCTCCACCCATGCCGGCCACTCCTGAAAGCGCGCAAACAGTAGCAGTGGCGCTGGGCTTCGATTTCGGCAGCCGCCGCATCGGTGTCGCCATCGGCAACGGCATCACCGGCAATGCGCGCAGCCTGACCGTGCTGGCCACCGACGACTGGCCGGCGCTGGACGAGTTGATCGAGCAATGGCGCCCGCAGGCACTGGTGGTGGGCCTGCCGCTGGATGCGGACGGCAGCGACCAGGCCATCACGCGCCGTGCACGCGGCTTCATGGATGCGCTCGAACAGCGTTTCGGCCTGCCCGTGACCGCCGTGGACGAGCGCTACACCACCATCGAGGCCGACGAACGCCTGCGTGCGGCGCGTGCCGGCGGCCGCAGGAGCCGGCGCGTGGCGCGCGGCGACGCGGATGCCGTGGCGGCACAGGTCATTCTGGAGAACTGGCTGGAGCAGACATGAGCAACGACCCGAGCACCACACTGGACGCCGAACAGGCGCTGACGGCACTGTCAGCAGCGGTCGAGCCATTGCTGCACGCTCTGCCCGACGCCCTCATGGTCGGCATCCAGACCGGCGGCGTGTGGGTGGCCGAACGCCTGCATGCGGAACTGGGCCTGACGGAATCGCTGGGCGAGCTCAACATCAGTTTCTACCGCGACGATTTCACCCGCATCGGCCTGCATCCGCATGTCGGCCCGTCGCGCATCGACACGGACATTGACGGCCGCAACATCATTCTGGTGGATGACGTGCTGCACACCGGCCGCACCATTCGCGCCGCACTCAATGAACTGTTCGACTACGGTCGGCCGGCAGCCGTGCGCCTGTGTGTGCTGGTCGACCGCGGCGCTCGCGAGCTGCCGTTCGCGCCGGATGCCGTCGGCACCCGCGTCGATCCGGGCGCCGTCGAACACATCAAGCTGACCGGCCCGCAGCCTCTGGCCCTGGTGCAACGATGAGTCGGCGCCCATGAGCACGCTCCAGATCGACGCACAGGGGCGCCTGCGGCATCTGCTGACGATCGCCGACCTGCGCCGGGATCTGCTCGAGAACATCCTCGATACTGCCGAATCCTTTCTGCCGGAGGATGGTGGCAACGCCCGCAAGGTGCCGCTGCTGCGCGGCCTGACCGTCTTCAACCTGTTCTTCGAGGACTCGACGCGCACTCGCACGACCTTCGAGCTGGCGGCGAAACAACTGTCGGCGGATGTCATCAACATGGATGTGGCCCACTCCTCCCGTTCCAAGGGCGAAGACGACCTGGACACGCTCTATACGCTGCAGGCCATGGGCGCCGACATCTTTGCCATCCGCCACCCGGAAAACGGTGCCAGCGAACGCTTCGCTCGCCACGCCGCGGCGGATGTGGCCATCATCAATGCCGGCGACGGCAGCCATGCGCATCCGACGCAGGCGCTGCTCGATGTCTTCACCATTCGCCGCCATCGCCCGGATTTCGCCGCGCTGCGCGTGGCCATCGTCGGCGACGTGCGCCACTCGCGCGTGGCGCACTCCACCATCCAGGCGCTGCGCATGCTGGGCACGCGCGATATCAGACTGGTCGGCCCGCGCTCATTCCTGCCCGAGAACGCGCCCTTCGACGATGTCACCCTGCATACTGACACGGCCACCGCCCTGGCCGGCGCGGACGTCGTCATGGGCCTGCGCATTCAGTGCGAGCGCATCGTCGGCGACGCGCTGGCCGGCGTGGACGACTACCACGCCGATTATGGCCTCACGCCCGCCAATCTCGCCCACGCCAGTCCGAGCGCCCTGATCATGCACCCCGGCCCCATCAACCGCGGTGTCGAAATCACTGCAGAAGTGGCCTATGGCCGGCAGTCGGTCATTCTGGAACAGGTGCGCAACGGCATTGCCGTGCGCATGGCCGTAATGGCCATGATCGCCGGCAACCGTCGTTGACCGCCGAGCCGCAGCGATGAGTGGTCGCCGTCAGGTACGGCCGGGATCGTTGCTGCTGCGTCGGGCCTCCTCGGTCGAGATGATGCCCTGCCGGGTCAGCGCCTGCAGGTTCTGCTCCAGCGTCTGCATGCCGGTGGCCTGACCGGTCTGAATCGCCGAGTACATCTGTGCCACCTTGCCTTCCCGGATCAGATTGCGAATGGCCGGCGTGCCGACCATGATCTCGTGCGCGGCAATGCGGCCGCCGCCGTTCTTCTTCAGCAGCGTCTGCGTGATGACGGCGCGCAGCGACTCCGACAGCATGCCGCGCACCATGGCCTGCTCGGTGCCCGGGAATACGTCGATCACACGGTCGATGGTCTTGGGCGCGGAGCTGGTATGCACCGTGGCCAGCACGAGGTGGCCGGTTTCCGCCGCGGTCAGCGCCAGGCGGATGGTTTCCAGGTCACGCAGCTCACCGACCAGAATGGTGTCCGGATCCTCGCGCAAGGCACTGCGCAGGGCATCGGCAAAGGAATTGGTATCGCGAAACACCTCGCGCTGGTTGACCAGGCAGCTCTTGGATTCGTGCAGGAACTCGATCGGATCCTCGATGGTCAGGATGTGGCCCGCTTCGCTGCGGTTCTTTTCGTCCACCATCGCCGCCAGCGTAGTCGATTTGCCGGATCCGGTCGGCCCCGTCACAAGGACGATGCCGCGCGGCAACCTCGCCAGGTCGCCAAACAGCGCCGGTGCCCCGAGTTCGTCGAGTGTCACGATCTTGTCCGGAATCATGCGAAAGGCCGCACCGACACCCCGGTTGTGCGTGAAGGCGTTGACACGAAAGCGCGACACCTCCGGCAAGGCATAGGAGTAGTCGGTCTCGCCGCGAGTCTCGAAGTCCTTGTGCTGCGCTTCGTTCATGGTGTAACGCAGCACTTCCAGCACTTCATCGTTGTCGACGGGCGGATGATCCACGCGCGCAAGATCACCGTCCACACGTACCATGGGTTCCAGTCCCGCGGAAATGTGCAGGTCCGAGGCCCGATTGGCGACTGCCTGAGTCAGCAACTGATCTATATCCATTTTCCCCCCTTGCCATGATTGAGTCCGGGCGCCGCCTGCCGCCGATGCATGCAACACGACGTGTCATGGTCACCGCTTTCCGGCATGCGCACGAACTTTTTCGACAATAGTGTGCCACACCCGGATAATGAGCGATTCATCCCACAGGACAACCGCTCATGGGCAAACAGAAACAGGCCAAGCGCGCCGCTGCCGAGGCGGCATTCGATTATATACGCGACGGCGAATATCTGGGTGTCGGCACCGGCTCCACCGTCAACCATCTGATCGATATTCTGAGTGAGCGCGAGCCGGAGCTCAAGGGCTGCGTGTCCAGTTCCGAAGCCACCACGGCGCGCTTGCAGAACGCCGGTTTCGAGGTCGTCGACCTCAACAGCGCCGGCGAGATCGGCCTTTACATCGACGGCGCGGATGAAGCTAATTCGCACCTGGAGCTGATCAAGGGCGGCGGCGGCGCCCTGACGCGCGAGAAGGTCATTGCCAGCGCCAGCCGGCAGTTCATCTGCATGATCGACCGCAGCAAGCAGGTCGACCTGCTGGGCAGTTTCCCGCTGCCGGTGGAAGTGATCGGCATGGCCCGCAGCAGTGTGGCGCGCGCTCTGGTCAAGCTCGGCGGCGAACCGGAGCTGCGCCACGGCTTCACCACGGACAATGGCAACATCATTCTGGATGTGCACAACCTGCAGATCGACAATCCGATTGCACTGGAGGACGCCATCAACGCCCTGCCGGGCGTTCTCACTGTCGGTCTGTTCGCCCGCCGGCGCGCCGACCTGCTGCTGGTGGCGGACAACGATGGTGAAGTGCGGACGATGGAGCGCTGACTGCACACGTCTTCGAGAAGCTCCCGACCATGTCGTACCGATACGGTGACACCATTGCCGGCACGTGTTGCCGGCGACACGCAGGAGACATCTGTTGAATACGCAAGATCCATTGCAGTGGCGGGTGCTGCCGCTGGCAATCAGCCTGGCGTGTGCGACACTGCTGTTCGGCTCCTTCTTCCTGCCCGGGACGGCGCCACTCTGGCAGGTGCTGGACGTGCATGTCGCCTTTGCCCTCAACAGTCTGGTGACGGACAGTCACGCGCAGCAACTGCTGTGGGCATTCGGCAATCTGCGCCTGTTCGATTACATCGCCGCCGTTGTCATGCTGCTGCTGGTAGTACATTACGTGCTGCGCGATACCCGGCACGCGCCGGCGGAGCGCGCCGCGCGCGCCGGCCTCGTGTGCCTGTCCCTGCTGCTGCTGATCGGCATCGTTCGCGATCTGATCCTGGCGCACCTGGACCTGCAGAGGACCAGCCCGTCGCTGGTGCTGGAACCGTTCACGCGGCTGGATCAGGTCATTAATCCGGGCGCCAAGAGCAGTTCGGATGAAAGCTTTCCCGGCGATCACGGCACCGTGGTCGCCATCTACGTATACCTGATGTGGGCCTGCGCGGGGCGTCGTTACGGTGTGGCGGCGCTCGCCATCGCCATGCTGGTGTGTCTGCCGCGCCTGGTCGCCGGCGCTCATTGGCTGACGGACAATATCGTCGGCGGTGGCGGAATCGCGCTGCTGGCCGTGCCCTGGATCACTTTCACGTCGCTCGGCCCCTGGGTGGTGGCTCGCATCACTCCGCTGCTGGCAGCAGCTGGAATGCGCACGCGACAGGCGGGCAGGCGCTATTCACGACGTCCGGATAGCTAGTGTGCCGCAGGCAGGGTTGGTGGGGCCGATCTGATTGAACTAACTGCATCCCACGGCTGGTTGCCCATGACGCGGGCTTGCAGCTAATGCATGGGCTGGTCGAGACGGCCAGCTCGATCACAGGCCATTGTTGCCACTGGTCCACCGAATTCAGCCCCTCGGCTCAATTGCGATCTCGGTATTGCGCCAGGTGAAGTGCCCCTGGGATGGTGGTCGGGTCATTACGGGTCAAGCCCGTGTCGGCTTGCCGTCGATATGCACCGGTCAGAGGAACATGCCGCCGGATGCCTCAACGCGCTGCGCATTGGCCCAACGGCTCTCCGGGAGGAGTAACGTGGCCATGAGGCGGCCGATATCTTCCGGCTGACCTACACGCTCCAGCGCGGTCACCGAGGCGACGAACTCGGCGACCTCGTCGTTGTCGCGCATGAGGCCATCGGCAAAATCGGTTGCAATCGCACCGGGGGCGATGCTGTTTGCGCTGATGCCACGTGGACCAAGTTCCTTGGCCAGGTAGCGGGTGAACACTTCGATACCCCCTTTCATCATGGCATAAGCCCCGGAACCCGGCGTCGAAAAACGGGTCACCCCGGACGACACGTTCAGAATTCTCCCGCCATCGGCAAGCAATGGCAGCAACGCTTGTGTCAGAAAGAAGGGGCCTTTCAAGTGCTCGCGCATCAAGCTGTCGAATTGCGCCTCGGTGGTTTCGGCCAGTGGCGCATGGGACCCACTGCCGGCATTGTTCAACAGATAGTCGAAGCGCTCACGTTGCCAGTAATCGCGCAGGGCGTTGCGCACATGACCGGCAAAATCGTCGAAGGTCTGGGTGTTGCCGACATCAAGTGGCAGTGCCACGGCCTGCTGCCCGCGATTACGAATGTCCGCAACAACTGCCTCGGCAGCATCATGACGGTTTCGGAACGTCAGGATAATGTCCGTGCCCTTGGAAGCCAGCTCCAGGGCGGTCTGGCGACCGATGCCACGGCTGCCGCCAGTAATCAACGCAATATCTTGTTTCATGGGATCTTCCTTCAGTAATGACATATGGATCGCCCCTCGAGGGCCAATCGATGAACCCGGGTCCAGCACGTCAGCGATAAGGACGGAGAACGCGGCCCATAACCGCTGACGGTGCTGTGGGAGGTCTGCCGTGCATCAAACGAAATCGACAAGGAGGTCGAGCCTTCATACCTGGCTTCTACTGCGCCAGTCTCACAATGACATTGCCGCAATGAAGGCCTGCCAGAAGCTCATCCTGAGCCGTGATGACACGCTGGAGGCCTCCTTCGACAAGTGTGTGCATGAACTGAATCCGGCCTTCGGCGTACCAATTGGCGTAGTGGGTGTTCCAGGCCTGTATCTGGTCGGGGGTATGCCGAGTGCTGAAGGGACGAATCTGCACCTCCCGGGCGATCGCAGTCATCAGATTCAGCCGGGGATGACCGCCCTCGCCGGCCACCTGTCCGGCCAACGCACCACACAGGGCGAAACGGGCACCGGGCGCTGCATGCCGCAACGCGGCTTCAAACAAGTGGCCACCGGTCGTGTCGAAGAACACGGAGATACCGTCCGGGGCAAGCGCTTCGAGCCGCTCGTCAAGGCTATCATTGTGGCGGTCAATGGCGGCGTCGAGGCCGAGTTCATCAACAAGATGGCGTGTTTTTGTGGGACCGCCAGCGATGCCGATGACGCGAGCGGCGCCAAGCGCCTTGGCGATCTGAGCAGCCATCGAGCCGACACCACCGGCGGCACCGCTGACAAGGACGACATCGCCCGCTCCGACGGCGGCGATGTCGACCATGCCGTGGTAGGCGGGCACACCCTGATTGAGCAGGTATTCGGGACCGGGGAAAACATCGTTCGCTACCGGTGCCACTTCACCTGGTGCGAGAATACTCTCCTCACGCCAGCCTGCCATGTGCTGTACGAGTGTGCCTTTCGGCAGCTCATCGATGCGTGACTCGACGACCCGGCCGATTGAGGCACCCGGGATAGGTTCGCCGATAGGGGAGGACGGCAGCGGCAGTTGGCTGGTCGCGTACATCAAGTCACCGCTGGCAGCGATTACCTGCTGATACAAGTTGTGTACACGCACCTCGCCGGCGGCAAGCGCCCGCGACGGGAGCGTCACCTGGTCGAGTACCGCACTGGGCGGCTGAGCCACATTCGTACGATGGTCCTGCAGAATGACGGCGGAAGATCCTTGGGTAGTCATGATAAATGCCTCCAGATCGGGCCGGTCTTAAAGCTGGGTCGAGCCGCCATCCACGACAAGCTCGGTACCGGTGGTATACGTCGCTTCAAAAGCAAGAAACGCGGCTGCCCTGGCGACCTCCTCAGACGTTCCGAATCGCTGCATGGGGACGTTCTCGATCACCTGTGACTTGAACTGCTCGGCAGTTTCGCGGGGCATTTCCTTTTCCAGAGCGCCCGTGTCGATGGGGCCGGAGCTGATCGCGTTGACCCGAACGCCACGCGCAAGCAGCTCGCGAGAGAAACTACGCGCCATTGAACGCAGCGCCGCTTTGCTCGCCGCATAGGCACTGGTTTCCGGTATACCCATGACGTTCGCGACCGACGTGGTGAGGACGACGCCGGCACCCGTGCTCAGCAGCGGGGCCAGCTTCTGCACGGTGAAATAAGCGCCCCTGGCGTTGATGGCAAACAGCTCGTCGAACGTCTCTTCGCTGGTTGATTCGAAAGGGGTGAGAGGCGAAATGCCGGCATTGACGAACAATGCATCGAGCGTGCCGAAGTGCTTCTTCACTCGATCCCCCAGCGCATCCAGATCCGCACCTGACGACACATCACCCGGCACGGTCATTACGTTGTCGTCCAGCTGCGCCTGTGCCGCCTCGAGCGTGGTCCGCGAGCGGCCCGTGATTACCACGCGAGCGCCGCGATCCACCAACAGTTTCGCCATCGCGAAGCCGATGCCGCTTCCACCGCCCGTGATCACCACTCTTTTGCCGTTGTGTTCATTCATGGCTGTTTCCTTCGTTGCGTTTTCCGGATTGCAATCAGCCGCCCGGCTCAGTCAACGCATGTGCGTTGTCGAAACAGGATGGCTGGATGCCGTCGACATCAAGGTTTGGGATATTCGCCACCGTCAACGACGAGTTTGCCGCCGGTCATCCAGCCTGCCCGGTCGGACAGCAGGAACATCACCGCGTTGGCAACGTCGTCGGGCTGGCCATCGTGACCCAGCGGGGGACGGGTACTGTCTGCACCCGGCCCCTGGACCAGACCTGCCCAGTACTCTCGTGTCGCCTCTCCACCGGGCGTGGACGTTCGACCGGGCGACACGATATTGACCCGGATGCCGGATGGCGCCAGCTCGGTGGCCAGCCCCTGGCTGTAGGTCTCCAGGGCCTGCTTGGCTGTCTGGTAGTGCAGAAACGGCGCGACCGGCGGGACAGTCGCAGCCGAAGAAATGTGCACGATCCGGCCCGTACCGCGTTCCTTCATATCCGGAACCAGCAGCGAGTCCAGTCGGACCGATGCCAGGAAATTCAGATCCAGCGCGTTCTGCCATTCCTCGTCCGGAATATCCAGCGCAGTCAGGTGCGGTGTTGCACCACCAGCATTGTGGACCACGATATCCACGCCGCCCATCGTTTCCTCTATGGATTCGGCAATCCCTTGCGCGCCTTCTGTCGTTTGCACGTCGGCGGCCACGAAGCTGGCTCCTTCGGGCACGGTGCTGGTTGCCGACCGGGCGGTGGTGAGCACTTCGGCGCCCGCATCCAGAAGTTGGCGTGCGATGGCGGCGCCGATGCCGCGAGAGCCGCCGGTCACCAGGGCCCGCTGCCCCTTGAGTTCTTTTGTTGCCGACTTGTTGTCGACTGAATTCGATACCGTCATGAGGTGTTTCCGTTGAAAGATTCGCAGGGAATCGTACGGGCGGCACCGCACCTCGACTAGACAGGTTTTGACGAACACCGTGTTCGACTCACATGGACAGCAGGCGCTCCCATGGCGGTACATCGCCCAGCTCTGCCTGCAGGTGAGCCACAAAGGCCTTGATCTTTCTGGAGGAGCGACGCGTCTGGGGATACACGGCATGGACGGGCACCGGGGTCGGTTGCACGTCCGGCATCGCGTTGATCAGCCGACCATCGACAAGCGCCTGTGCTACGATGAAGGCAGGCTGCACGGTCAAACCCAGCCCGGCGATGGCCATGTCACGCATCACTTCGCCATTGTTCGCAACCAGGCGATGACGCACGGTCAACGCACGACCTTCTCCATCGGTTCGAGTCGGCTCGAAGTTCCAGGCGACACCCGAGCGCACATGGCTGTAGCCAATGCAGTCGTGATTGGCAATATCTTCCAGCGACGCGGGCAGACCGGCACGCTCGGCATAGCCGGGGCTGCAGCACACGATCCGGCGAGTCGTGCACAGGCGACGCGCAATCAATGATGAATCCTGCAGCTGGCCCGCGCGGATCGCCATGTCATAGCCGCCTCGTTGCATGTCAATGACGCGATCGTCCAGATCGATCATTGCTTCCAGCTTCGGGTGACGCTGCAGGAATGACGCCCACATCGAGCCCAGGTAGAACGTGCCCAGCGTCACCGGGGCATTGACTCGCATTTCGCCTGTCAATTCGTCATCCGAACCCACGACTTCGTTGGCGGCATCATCCAATGCCTGCATGATGGCCCGCCCTCGTGCATGGAACACATGGCCTTCGTCCGTCGGTGTCGCGCCCTGGGTCGAGCGATCCAGCAATACCACGCCAAGTGCTCTTTCCAGGTCGGACACACGCTTGCTGACCACGGACTTCGCCAGGTTCATCTGAACGGCTGCGGTACTAATGCTGCCGGTTTCGACGACGCGCAGGAAAGCATCGATATCATCAAGTCGGTAATGCATGAGCACCTGTGAGCCGAATGAAAGAGGCTGTCATGTCGCTAGGAGCGCGATTGTGTGCGCTGCTTCAGTCTTGCACGTAAATGGGGTTTGATGAAATCGATCAATACGCGCGTCTTCTGAGGCATGGGTGATTGGCCTCCATGCACGAGGTGGATCGGCCACGGATCCGGCTCGAAAGGTTCCAGAACAATCTCGAGTCTTTCCTGCGCCACGGCTTCGGTCGTTTGATATGACAATGTCCGTGCAATGCCGGCATTGCACTCGGCAGCCATGATGACGCCCTCGGCGGTCGTGATGGTCAAACCGGGTTCGATCACTTGTTGCATGCTCCGGCTCTGATCATTGAACGACCAGAAATGACGTTCGTTGGGCAACCCCGTGGCGATACACTGACGCCGCGCCAACTCGCTGGGATGACGCGGACGGCCCTGTGCCTCGAGATAGCCCGGACTGGCACAACAGACACGGCGAATGTGCCCCATTGGCAGCGCGATCATGTTGCTGTCGGCCAGCTTGCCAATACGAAAGGCCACATCAATGTGCTATTCCATCAGATGGGCAATTCGATTGACGAAAAGCAAGCGAATTTCGATATCGGGATACGCGGCCATGAAATCGATAATCAATGGCACGATATGCAGGCGACCGAAAACGATGGGCGCCGTGATGACGATCTCTCCCCGGGGAGTGGCATATTCACCCCGAACAGCACATTCGGCATCGTCGACCTGCTCAAGGATGCGTCGACACGCTGCGACATAGGCACTCCCTGCTTCGGTCAATTCAGTGTGCCTTGTCGTTCGGTTGAGCAGGCGGCTGCCGAGTCGTGCTTCCAGAGTGCCCACTTTCCGATGCTTAGTTGACAGGGGCTGTTTGAGCCGTCGTGAAGCTGCGGACAGATTACCTTCATCGGCTACGGCAACCAGCAATTTCATCGCTTCCAGACGATCCATCATATTCCAAAATTCTGGATTATCATTCCTGATAATATCCACTTATCACTAGTGTCCGGCTCGTTTTAGAACAAATTCAATTGGATAGGGTTTAAGGTGTCGCTCGAAGTGCGTCCCGGATTCGTAGCAATATGATTAATCGACATTTTATCGAAAATACCCACGGACAGTATCTGTAGTAAGGAACCTCTGATTAAACCACACACGGCTCGCGTTTGTGTCCCAAAAGGTCCGTCTCCAAGGCGCCCGGCGCAGTGCCGTAGCCGGGACTACGGTCAAGCCGGGCAACGCAGGAGTCGGGCCTTTTGGGCCAAACCCCTTCGG
>Ga0079226_10000250_pt1 | contig 35936 bp, 33 predicted proteins | sample Poulit2014_FD_76345 | JGI IMG/M metagenome (GOLD analysis project Ga0079226, IMG submission 76345) | Agricultural soil microbial communities from Georgia to study Nitrogen management - Poultry litter 2014 | ecosystem: Environmental > Terrestrial > Soil > Agricultural land | place: USA: Georgia...
ATGTTGTGGAAGAACATTACAGTCATCTTGTAGATTAAGTCCATAAGAAGTCCTTCCAGTTTTTCGAGGAAGGACTTCTTTTTTGGGAGATAAGAAAGTCTAACGTCTTTCTTCCAGCATAAGTGCAACTAAAGCATTCCCTATTAGCACAAGCGAATGCCAAGTTTTCTATCGCAGTGAAGAAAGTCTAACGCCTTTCTTCCAGCATAAGTGCAACTAAGGCATTCGCTATTAGCACAAGCGAATGCCAAGTTTTCTAATGTTACATATAGTATAATATAGAAAGTGGAGGAGCGTGTATGTGGCGTTATTATGGATTAGCTGTTTTAATAATTGTTTTGGACCAATGGACAAAATTTCTGGTCATTCAGAAAATGGAAATATATGAAACAATCCCCGTTATAGATGGATTTCTTTCTTTAACTTCTCATCGAAATACTGGAGCAGCTTGGGGAGTTTTACAAGACCAAATGATTTTCTTTTATATTGTTACAATTGTTGTTGTAGCTGTTATTGTCTATTATATGCAGACATATGCAAGAGAGCATGCTTTATTTGCAATCGGTCTGGGACTGATACTGGGAGGAGCGATTGGAAATTTTATCGATCGATTAGTGCATCAAGAAGTTGTTGACTTTATTGATGTGATGATTTTTACATACGATTTTCCTATATTTAATGTTGCTGACTCTGCTTTAACGATTGGGGTTATTTTTGCCTTAATTGCTACCCTCTGGGAAGATCGTTTGAAAAAGAAAGGAAAAGATAACGTATGAAACAGCATCGGATAACAGAAACAGAAGCAGCGTCCCGTTTGGATAAAATGATGAAACAGGTAGAACCGGATTATTCCCGGCAGGTAGTTCAAGAGTGGATAAAAAATCATCAGGTAAAAGTAAATCAAAAGCATGTTAAAGCCAATTATATTTGTCAGACAGGCGATGAAATAACTTGGACTATCCCTGAAGTGGAAACAGTAACGATAGAACCAGAGGCTATTCCTTTAGATATTCAATATGAAGATGATGATATTTTGGTTATTAATAAACCTAAAGGCATGCTAATACATCCTACAGCAACGATTAAAACGAACACAATAGTCAATGCATTAAAAAATTATACTGCTGCATTGTCGACGCTGAGTGGAGACGATCGTCCAGGTATTGTTCACCGGCTTGACCAGGATACAAGTGGTTTAATACTTGTTGCTAAACATAACGCTGCACATCAATTTTTAAAAGAACAATTTCAAGCGAGGACGATTACCAGGGTTTATGAAGCGGTTGTTTACGGGAAAGTAGAACACCGCCAAGGAATTATTAAGGCGCCTATCGGCAGAAATCCGAACCACCGGAAACAGATGGCAGTCACAGATGATGGAAGGGAAGCGGAAACACATTTTCAGCTGCTTACTTCCTTTGAGCAGTATTCTCATCTCGAATGTGAATTAAAAACAGGCAGGACTCATCAAATACGGGTGCATCTGCAGTATATGAATCATCCTATACTCGGAGACTCACTGTATGCCAAAAAACAAACCAATTTAATAAATGGACAAGCTTTATTTGCGAAACGATTAACATTTAGTCACCCCCGGACAAAGAAGCAAATCAATTTTGAAATCGATGCACCTGCCGATTTTCAACATGTTTTAGATGTGCTGGCGTCTGCCGATTAAAAAATAGGACTTGACATTGTATGGCGTATTTGTCATACTAACGTTAAGTTAAATATGACCTTTAAAAATAGTCCTGTGAGGCTAGCAAGGAAACGAAATGGAACGAATAGATGAGCTATTCGTGTATCCTTCTGCTCTCATGTGGTGCAGAAGGTTTTTTTATGCGAAAAAGGAAACTTCTTTACTGCTTCACAGCAGTACAAACTTGGTTTTTCAACAGGTTTTTAACTAGGAGGCACAACATGGTTGAAAAAAATGTATTAATGGACGCTTCAGCTATTCAGCGCGCCATCACGCGAATTGCCCATGAAATCGTAGAGCGTAATAAAGGTGGAGAAGGGCTGGTTTTAGTAGGAGTGAAAACTCGCGGAGCGCCGTTAGCTCAACGTTTACAAGCCAAAATCAAACAAATTGAATCGATCCATGTTCCTTTAGGGGAGCTTGATATTACCCTCTATCGAGACGATTTGAAGAAGAACACGAATGACCCTGAATTAATTGCAACGAATATTGATGTAAGCATTCAGGATAAAACAGTTATCCTGGTGGATGATGTGCTTTATACTGGCAGAACAATCCGGGCAGCAATGGATGCGGTGATGGATATTAACCGTCCATCCCAAATTCAACTCGCCGTCCTTATCGACAGAGGACATCGAGAGCTTCCTGTTCGAGCGGATTATGTGGGTAAAAATATTCCCACATCCAATCAGGAAATTATCCAGGCAGCTTTAGAAGAATATGATGGCATAGACGAAGTAAGTATTTTTGAAAAACCGACATAACAGCTCCTTTAACTAAATCCAGTGAGATTTAAAAGGTCGCTAAGGAAGTTTGCGTACTCTGAAGCAGGGTACGTGTACCTCTTTGCAGCCTTTTGCGAAGAGGTTTTTTTAATACCAAAAAAGAGGTGTTTAAAATGGAGCATTTTTATTCGTTAGAGTCCCTGTCCGAAATAGAAATTATGAATCTTATCACCATGAGTCATGAATTGCGTCATAAAACGTGTACGTTCCACACACCGTTAGTTGCTGCTAACTTATTTTTTGAACCAAGCACGCGAACAAAAAATAGTTTTTTAATGGCAGAAAAGAAATTGGGAATGGAAACGGTTGATTTTTCTCCGGAAACGTCAAGCATGAAAAAAGGAGAAAGTTTATACGATACCGTAAAAACGTTTGAAGCAATCGGTGCTAATGCATTAGTTATTCGCCACGAAGCAGATGATTGGCTCAACGAATTAGAACATCAAATAAATATTCCGATTATCAACGCAGGAGCTGGCAAAAGAGAACACCCCACTCAATGTTTGCTTGATGCGGCAACGATACATCATGAATTTAAACATTTTAAAGGATTGAAAGTAGTGATTGCCGGTGATATTAAACATAGTCGAGTTGCCCATTCCAACGCTGCTTTACTTAGTCGGCTGGGAGCAGAAGTATATTTATCCGGAGCGCCATCTTATAAAGATGAGCATATGCAGTTTCCTTTTATTCGAATGGATGAAGCAGTTGAAATGGCTGATGTACTGATGCTTCTCCGTATCCAACACGAAAGGCATGCGGACCAAGTGGACCAGGTCAAGGACTACCATGAAAAATATGGTTTGACACTGGCAAGAGAAAAACGAATGAAAGATCATGCGATTATTTTACATCCTGCTCCCATCAATCGAGGAGTGGAAATTGCCTCTTCCTTAGTCGAGTGCGAGAAATCAAGAATATTTGAACAAATGACGAATGGCGTTTATGTACGTATGGCCGTATTAACCAAAAAACTATTACAATGGGGGATTATTCATGAAAATCAAATTAACGAATGCTTTACAACTGGTGGACAACCAATTACAGCCTTGTGCCGTGCTCATTGAAAACGGAAAGATTAAAGATGTTGCACCATCCATCCAGGAAGCTGCCGATAAAGAGATCGATTGCGGGAAAAAATTAATTACTCCAGGTTTTGTAGATGTACATATTCATTTACGGGAACCTGGCGGAGAGCACAAAGAAACGATTGCCTCAGGAACTATGGCGGCAGCCAGAGGCGGGTATACGACTGTTTGTGCGATGCCTAATACGAATCCTGTACCCGATAACGTACAAGATGTAGCCGCGTTGTTGGAGAAAATTAAACAGGACGCTAAAGTACGGGTTCTCCCTTATGCTTCTATCACAAAAGGGTTAAATGGAGACGAAAGATCAGATATTACAGCTATTAGCCGGGAAAATGTATTTGCATTTACGGATGACGGTGTCGGGGTGCAAACAGCTGGACAAATGTACGAAGCGATGGAAGAAGCAGCGAAGAATAATAAACCTATTGTTGCTCATTGTGAAGATAATTCCATCTTGTATGGAGGCGTGGTACATAAAGGAAAAGTAAGTGAAAAGTTAGATTTACCAGGCATATTAAATGCAACTGAAGCTGTTCAAATCGCAAGAGATGTACTTTTGGCAGAAGCTGCTGGCTGTCATTATCATGTATGTCATGTCAGCACGAAAGAGTCTGTCCGGGTGATTCGTGATGCGAAACGAGCAGGCATTCACGTTACTGCTGAAGTGACACCGCACCACTTGTTGCTCAGTGAAGAAGATATCACGGAAGCGAACACGAATTTTAAAATGAACCCTCCATTAAGAAGTACAGAGGACAAAGATGCATTAATGAAAGGTTTGCTGGATGGCACGATTGATTTTGTAGCAACAGATCATGCTCCGCATGCGAAAGAGGAGAAAGAACAAGGAATGCTGAACGCTCCATTTGGTATTGTTGGACTTGAGACAGCCTTTCCGCTTCTCTACACGCATTTAGTCCAGACAGAAAAAATGACGTTACAACAATTAGTAGACGCTTTTACCAAAGATCCGACCGCAACTTTTGATTTACCATACGGACACTTACAGAGAGGAGAAGCTGCAGATATCACGCTGATTGATTTAGAGAAAGAGAATGTTATTGATCAACAAACTTTTTATTCAAAAGGTAAAAACACTCCTTTTGATGGCTGGAAAGTACAAGGAATTCCCGTAATGACTATAGTGGATGGAAATATCGTATATGAGGATGTGGCAAATGACTAAACGTAAATTGGTACTGGAAGATGGTACGACATTTATTGGGACTGCTTTTGGAAGTAATCAAAATACTCAGGGAGAGGTTATCTGCAATACAGGAATGTCGGGGTACCAAGAAATGATGACAAATCCGAGCTATTTTGGAAAAATCGCCGTAATGACCTACCCAACGATAGGAGCGTACGGAGTTAATCGAGATGATTTTGAATCGATTATGCCGACCTTGAACGGGATGATTGTGAAAGAAGCATGTGCGGAGCCCTCTAATTTTAGAAGCGAAGAAACCATTGCCGCTTATATGGAAAAATATAATATCCCTGGTATATCAGGAATTGATACGAGAAAACTGACCAGACATATTCGGAAAAAAGGCAGCATGCGTGCCCGAATTGCAGACGAGGCAGAAGACGTGTCAGACAAGTCATTCTCCTCACTACAAACCGATGAAGAAATGATTCAAACAGCTTCGATTGCTAAACCGTATATCGTGCCGGGGAGAGGCATGCGGATCGTTTTAATTGATCTGGGAATGAGTCAGAGTATCTTACATGAACTGACCGAAAGAGGATGTCATATCACAGTTGTTCCCTATGATTATGCCAATGAAGCTATTCAGGCCTATAAACCAGATGGTATTTTATTATCTAACGGGCCAGGGAATCCTAAAGAAGCTCGGCAAACCATTCAAGCAGTACAAACCTTATTGGGAAAGTATCCCATTTTTGGAATTGGCTTGGGTCATCAAATAATGGCACTTGCTTACGGAGCCAAAACCAAAAATCTTCATATGGGGAATTACGGTGTCAATTTTCCTGTTAAATCTATGCAAACAGATCGAACATGGATAACAACCCAAAGTCGTTCCTATTATGTAGATGAAAATTCAATAACAGGCACAGGTTTGGAAATCACGCATCGTTCCTTAAATGATCATACCATTGAAGGCTTATCTCATATAAAAGATAATGCTTTTGCTGTACAATTTCATCCCCAAGGAGCGCCTGGGTCTAATGAAAGCAACGAATTATTTGATCAGTTTATAAAAAACATGGAATCTTACGCAGCACAAAATGGAGGTCATACACATGCCTAAAAATGAACAATTAGAAAAGATTTTAGTGATCGGCTCAGGGCCTATTATAATTGGGCAAGCAGCGGAATTTGATTACTCTGGGACCCAGGCATGCCATGCTTTAAAAGAGGAAGGGTATACCGTTGTTTTAGCAAACTCCAATCCGGCCACGATTATGACAGACCATACGGTGGCTGACAAAGTCTATATGGAACCATTAACCGTTGAATTTTTAAGTAAAATCATTCGAAAAGAAAGACCGGATGCTGTTTTACCAACTTTAGGAGGACAGACAGGGCTGAATTTAGCGGTGGAATTGGATAAAGCAGGTATCCTGGAGGAGCTGCAAGTTTCGCTGTTAGGAAGTTCATTAGAAGCGATTCAAAAAGCAGAAGACCGGGAAAAATTCAGGACACTGATGCAGGAAATTAATGAACCTGTTCCGCCGAGTGACATCGTAACGAATGAAGAAGATGCAGTGGCTTTTATAGAAGAAATTGGCTATCCGGTTATTGTTCGTCCTGCTTTTACGCTAGGCGGAACGGGAGGCGGCATGTGTGATAATGAAGCGGAATTACGCCATATTGTAAAGAATGGGTTAGCATTATCGCCGGTGCATCAATGTTTAATTGAAAAGAGTATTGCTGGTTTTAAAGAACTGGAATACGAAGTCGTCCGGGATAAAAAAGATCAAGCCATTGTCGTTTGCAATATGGAAAACGTTGATCCAGTTGGAGTTCATACAGGGGACGCCATCGTCGTTGCACCTTCTGTAACCTTGTCGGACCGAGAATATCATTTACTTCGGAGTGTGTCCTTAAAAATTATTCGGGCATTGGAAATCGAAGGCGGTTGTAACGTTCAACTTGCCATTAATCCTGACAGCTTTGAATATTACATCATCGAAGTGAATCCAAGAGTAAGCCGTTCTTCCGCTTTAGCTTCTAAAGCAACCGGTTATCCGATTGCTAAAATAGCAGCTAAAATCGCTGTCGGGTTAACTTTGGATGAGATAAAAAATCCAATCACGCAGACAACATATGCTTGTTTTGAACCAGCATTAGACTATACAGTCGTTAAGATTCCGCGCTTCCCATTTGATAAATTTACCACAGGTGACAGGCATTTAGGAACGCAAATGAAAGCAACAGGAGAAATCATGGCAATCGGGCGTAATTTTCAAGAAGCCTTGTTAAAAGGAATTCGTTCTATGGAGATAGGGGATGGTGATTATTACTTGCCGAGTTTGCCGGAAGCAGATCAACTGGATTTGATTAATCGGATGAAACATCCTGATGATGAACGGGTTTTTGTCATAGCGGAATTATTTAGAAGAGGCATGACGATGGAAGAAGTGCATGCAGGGACGCAAATTGATTACTTCTTTTTACGGAAAATGCACCACATTATTGAGCTGGAACAAGATTTGGAGAAACAGCCTTTTCATCAAGACATCCTGCTGCAAGTCAAACAATATGGCTTTTCAGATAAACAAATTGCCCGAATATGGAAGTCAACAGAAGAAGAAATTTATCGTTTTCGAATGAACGAAAGCATTAAACCGGTATATAAGATGGTAGATACTTGTGCCGGAACATTTGAATCCACGGCTAATTACTTTTACAGTACGTATGAAACAGAAAACGAGTCGGAAGTGACAGCAAAAGAAAAAGTACTCGTTCTGGGTTCGGGACCTATCCGAATTGGACAAGGAATTGAGTTTGATTACGCCACGGTTCATTCGGTGCTCGCAATTAAAGAAATGGGTTATGAAGCTATCATCATGAACAATAACCCGGAAACAGTATCGACAGATTTTACTATCTCGGATAAATTGTACTTTGAACCATTAGCGTTGGAAGATGTAATGCATGTCGTGGACCTGGAGAAACCTGTCGGTGTTATCGTTCAGTTTGGCGGGCAGACAGCGATTAATTTAGCAGCAGGACTGGAAAAACGCGGAGTGAACATTTTAGGAACAGGTTTAGAAGCAATCGACCGGGCGGAAGACCGTAATAAATTTGAACAGCTTTTAGAAGAACAGCATTTAATCCGGCCGCAAGGAAAGACAGTCGGCGATAACAATGAAGTACTTGCTGTTGCAAAAGAAATTGGGTTTCCTGTCCTTGTTCGTCCTTCGTATGTAATTGGCGGCAGTCAGATGGAAATTGTTTATGATGAAGAAGAATTAACCAACTATCTCAAGAAAGTGCCGACAATTAATCCGGATAAACCATTGTTAATTGACGAGTATATCACTGGGATAGAAGTGGATTTAGATGCAATCAGCGACGGAGAGACGACCTTTGTCCCTGGAATTATGGAACATATCGAACGAGCTGGTGTCCACTCAGGCGATTCGATCGCTGTCTATCCTCCGCAGCGGTTATCCGAAACGGTGAAAGAAGAATGTTTGGTTGCAACGGATAAAATTGCCAAAGCGTTAAATGTAGTAGGGTTAATTAATATTCAATTTATTATACATGGTGAAAAGGTATATGTCATTGAAGTAAATCCCCGTTCCAGTCGGACGATTCCTTTCTTAAGTAAAGTGACTGGAGTCACCATGGCGAATATCGCAACGAAGTGTATCTTAGGGGAAACGTTACAAGAAAAAGGCTATCAAACCGAAATTTTAAAAGAGGAAGAAAACGTCTACGTGAAGCTGCCTGTCTTTTCTTTTGAAAAGTTAAGAAGTGTCGATACGACGCTTGGACCTGAAATGAAATCAACTGGGGAAGCGATTGGTTATGATACGACGTTAGAAAAAGCTTTATATAAAGGATTAACTGCTTCCGGTTTGGCTATTCCATTTGAAGGATCGGTATTGTTTACCGTTGCAGATAAAGATAAAGCAGAAACGTATCATCTTGCAAAACGGTTTGATGAATTAGGCTTTCAATTGTATGCAACGGAAGGAACTGCCCGGTATTTTGCCGAAAAAGGGCTTCCGATTACAGCAGTAGGAAAAATAGGTTCCGGAGACCAGAATGTATTATCTTTAATCAAACAAGGCAAAGTGCAATTTGTCATTAATACATTAACTTCTGGAAAACAACCGAGATCAGACGGTTTTAGAATCCGCAGAGAAGCAGTAGAGCATGGAATTATCAGTTTAACGAACTTAGACACTGTGGAGGCGATATTAAATGTTATCGACTCGACTACCCTCCGAGCACAACCAATGATGGATAAAGGGGTCTTTCAATCATGAAGAAAAAAGTGCGTATGAAGCTTATATCATCAAAGAAACTTGCCAAAGATACTATTGAACTGGTACTGGAAAATGAGTATATCAGTGAAGAGGCCCAACCGGGACAGTTCGTTCATTTGGCTGTCCCAAATCATACGCTGCGCCGACCTATTTCCATCGCAGAAATAAATAAAGCAGCAGGGACCGTCACGTTGCTCTTTAAAATAGTCGGAGAAGGAACAAAAGCCTTGGCGAATCTGTCGGTTGGTACGGAAATTGATGCCCTGGGGCCGAATGGAAATGGTTTTCCGCTAAGTGATTTGCAGGCAGGGGATTCTGTTTTAATTGTTGGAGGTGGCGTCGGCGTTCCACCGCTTTATTTTCTCGCCCGCGCACTACATGATAAAGGGATGAAAATCCGAGCTGTACTTGGTTTCCAAGAAAAAGAAGCAGTATTTTACGAGACGGCGTTTCAAGAGCTTGGAGAGACGCAAATCGTAACCAACGATGGGTCCTATGGAGCGCAAGGATTTGTCACGAATGTGATAAATGAACAGAATCCAATACACCGCTATTTTGCTTGCGGTCCTTTACCAATGCTTGCAGCAGTGCAGCACCAATTGAAAAATAAAACCGGGTATCTATCTTTTGAAGAAAGAATGGGCTGTGGCATCGGCGCCTGCTATGCCTGCGTGATACCAACAAACGAAAATGCAGGATATAAAAAAATCTGTCAGGACGGTCCTGTATTCGCTGCAAATGAGGTGGTTCTATGATTGATTTACAAGTTGATTTACCAGGTTTATCGATGAAGAATCCAATCATGCCGGCCTCTGGATGTTTTAGTTTCGGACGGGAATATAGTGAGTTTTATGACTTGGGACAACTTGGAGCAGTCATTATGAAGGCTGCAACGGGAGAACAGCGGCAAGGCAATCCTACGCCCCGGGTGGCAGAAACGGCTTCAGGCATGTTAAATGCGATTGGCTTGCAGAATCCTGGTGTAGAGAAGATTGTCGAAACAGAAGTGCCTTTTTTAGCTCAATTTAACGTTCCAATCATAGCGAATGTCGCCGGCAGTACGATAGAAGAATATGAAAAAGTGGCAACAGTACTGAATACGTCTACAGACATAGCTGCCATTGAATTAAATATATCCTGTCCTAATGTGAAAGAAGGGGGGATCCAGTTTGGAACCAACCCGCAAATGGCAAAAGAAGTCACACAGCGAGTGAAAGCAATCAGCCGCTTCCCCGTGTATGTTAAACTATCCCCAAACGTCACGAATATTGTCGAGATGGCAGAATCCATTGAAGAAGCAGGAGCAGACGGGATTACGATGATTAACACATTAACGGGGATGCAAATCAATCTGTCGACACAGCAACCGTTGATAGCTAATAAAACAGGTGGTCTTTCAGGGCCGGCCGTTAAGCCAATTGCTATTCGCATGATTTATGAAGTGCGCCAGGCTGTTTCGCTTCCAATTATCGGTATGGGTGGCATTGCAACAGCTGAAGACGTGCTGGAATTTTTGTTGGCTGGTGCAGATGCAGTAGCTATTGGGACAGAAAACTTTCATAATCCGCTCGTTTGTCCGGAAATTATTGCAGCATTACCTGAAGTACTCAAGCAGTATGGATTTTCCTCCGTTAAAGAAGCGGTTGGTAAAGCTCATTCTGCTTAAATCAAGCGAAGGAGTTATACGATGAATCCATTATATATGGCTTTGGATGTTCCAACTTGGAAAGAAGCACGTGACTTTTTAGATACGAATCATTTGCAACAAGTCCCGGTTAAAGTAGGGATGGAATTGTTTTACAGAGAAGGTGTTCATGTCATTGAACAGTTAAAGGAACGCGGCCATGCTATTTTTTTAGATTTGAAACTGCATGACATCCCGACAACGGTGAAACGTGCGATGGCAAATCTCGCATCGCTGGAAGTAGACATCGTTAATATCCATGCGCTCGGCGGCAGTGACATGATTGCTCGTGCTAAAGAAGGGCTTATTAGCGGCAGTAAAATGGACCGAACCAAGCTGATAGCAGTAACTGTTTTAACGTCGATGGACGAACAGACGATGAACCAGGATTTACACATAGACGGTGGTGTGACGGAACAGGCCGTTCACTTAGCAAAAGTGGCTTATGAAAATGGAGCAGACGGTGTCGTTTGCTCTGTTCAAGAAGTCGAACAGATGAAAGCGAATTGTGGAGATGATTTCCTGACTGTAACGCCCGGCATACGTCTTGCAAGGAGCGAAAAAGATGATCAAAAAAGAATTGCAACACCGTCCATTGCCAGGTCTGCCGGGACGGATTCTATGGTGGTAGGACGCAGTATCACAAAAGCTGAGGAGCCGTTTAAAGCATACCAAGAAGTGATGAAGGAGTGGAACAATGGCGCATCATACTGAAGTTGTAGAAGACTTGTTAGCAATTGAAGCTGTTCAAATCAAAACAAAACAGGAAGAATACTTTACCTGGACATCAGGAATTCGATCTCCGATTTACTGTGATAATCGATTAACCATGTCCTTTCCTGATGTCAGGAAGAAGATCGTTGAAGCATTCATCGACAAAGTGAATCAGTTATCAACCAAGCCGGATATCATTGTAGGTTGTGCAACAGCAGGTATCCCGCATGCAGCTTGGTTGGCAGAGGCTTTGAATTTGCCGATGGCTTATGTCAGATCGAAGCCAAAAGGGCATGGAAAGGGAAATCAAGTGGAAGGCCAGCTCTTGCCAGGACAAAATGCGCTTGTTATAGAGGATTTGATTTCAACAGGCGGATCTTCGATTGAAGCAGCTCAGGTGGTTCAGGACGCAGGAGCTGAAGTCATTCATGTGTTGGCTATTTTTACATATGGGTTGCCAAAAGCGGAAAGAGCATTCGCTGAAGCAGGGTTCTCTTTTACTACGATTACTGGATACGATACATTGTTATCCGTATTGAAAAACCAAAATCAGATTAACGAAACAGAGGAACAAGAATTGCTGCAATGGCGAAACCAACTCTAACGGAGTGTGCTTTTCTTTAGTGGGTTGGCATTAAGTTTTTGAAGATGCTGCCATCGAACATATCAATTGTTTGCTGAATAAATAACAATTATTTATAATTATATTAAATTAATAGAATATAATTATAGGGGTTATCATATTGAAAATAGATGATTATGAGTTACTAATTCAGCTTGAAAAAATTGGAACCGTCAGAGGCACAGCTAAAGCGGTACTCATTTCACAGCCTGCGGTTTCTCAGCGTTTAAAATATATGGAAGATTATTTTGCTGAACAAATCTTTGTCCGTACTTCCAAACGTTTACAACTTACACCAAGCGGTGAAATGATTTTGCAACATGCAAAAAAGGTGGTACAGCATGAGCATTCTATTAAAAATGCTCTAGCAGCCTCCAGCGAAGAAGTAAGAGGAACGCTTTCCATAGCGAGTTCCTCTATTATAAGTCAGCGGTATTTACCGACTATTTTAGAAAAATTCACCAAAATGTTTCCGCTCGTTTCAATTGATTTGGTAACTGGTTTAAGTGAAGATTTAAAACAAAATCAAAGTGATTATCATGTCACAATTGTCCGTGGTCCCAAAAATAACGAAGTAACGTCTAAGCTGTTGCTCCGGGACCCGCTGTATATTTTTGATACGGAAACATTTGACAGACAAACACTTAAAGAACGTCCATTTATTTCGTTTAAAAGTGATGCCAGTCTGGAAGAAACAGTAAGTCACTGGATGTATCATCACCAGGATATTTTACGGCCGATTCAAAACATCAGTGTGGATCAAATTGAAACTTCCAAGAAATTAATGCAGCAAGGTTTAGGTATGGCGGTTTTACCAAAGAGCGTATCCGATGACTTGATGGAGACATACCCCCATTTAGCCCTAACCATTGATAATAAACCAGTAACACGGGAAACATGGCTCTGCTATCAACCGGATATGCGAAAACTGCCACAAGTTAATAGTTTTATTGAGTTGCTTTTGGAGGAATCTTTTCAATAAAAAGTTAGCCAACTACGATGCTGGCTAACTTTTTTGATGATGAGCTGTTGTATCTTGCAAGGAACGTATTTTTGTCTCATCCGGGGTTACGTATAAAGTTTTCTGTTGTGTATACGTGACAAAACCGGGTTTTCCTCCTGAAGGCTTTTTTACGTTCTTAATCAGTGTATAATCAACAGGGACGGAAGAAGAGCCTCTTGCCTTACTAAAGTGCGCAGCAATCATAGCAGCTTCATATAATGTAGTTTCACTTGGATTGTCATGTTTGATGACAACATGAGACCCGGGTATATCCAATGTGTGAAGCCAAGTATCATTTTTATGTGCTATTTGTTGGGTAACGTATTCATTTTGTTTATTATTTCTTCCCACATAAATCGCTGTTCCATCCGTGGCGATATACTTGTCTGGCGTCGGCCGTTTTTTCTTTTGTTTTTTACGTGTCTGTTTTTTAAGATAGCCCTCTTCTTGCAGTTCTTCCCGGATATCTAAAATATCTTGATCGCGTGCCGTGTCTAATTGTTGAACTATATCATCCAAGTACTTTATTTCCCGCTTTGTTTTGATTAGCTCTTTCTTTGCTTTTGTTTCTGCTGCTTGCAATTTGCGATATTTTTTGAAAAATTGCTGGGCATTTTCGCTTGGTGTTTTATCTGTTTGTAACGGAATAGTCCGTTCTTTTTGCTCCGGATCGTAATAATCAATGACAGTAACTTCCGCATCCCCTTTGTTTACTAAATGCATATGGGCCGTAAGTAATTCGCCTTGGACTTGGTATTCTTCGGCACTGCGTGATTTTTTTAATGTCTGTTGATGGATAGAAAGCTTCCGTTTGTTTTTATCCAGTTCATTATTCACGATACGACGTATATCTTTGGCTTGTTGCTCGACTCGATCTCGTGTCGCCTTATTTGAGAAAAAGGCATCGGCCATTTCATTTGCTGAAGGGTACGTTTCTTTTTCTCCTGAGAGATGCTCAAGGGGGATTACATGGAACTCTTCCTTTTTATTGCGATAAATCGCAGGCTGAAAATCCTGTTCTGTAATGGTTTGTTTTAGCTGGTTAAATTGTGCTTTAAAAGCTTCATGCGAACCCAGATGCGCTTGATAAGCCATCTCTTTTCCAATTACTTTGGAGATACCTCCCAATTGCTGCACGATCTGCTGATCAAGCTTCCCTTTGTTAAAATCCAGTTTATGCACAAAATCAGCCGCATCGGTTTGTTGAATGTCCAGTTTATCTTGAACAGGAGGGGCAATGTAATCTGCACCTGGCACGATGGAACGGTGCCGGTTTTGAAATGGAGGAACTGTTTTTAAGCAATGTATTATTTTCGTTTTGTCAGCATTTAATAACAAAACATTACTATGTCTTCCCATAATTTCAAGTTGTACGTTTTTAATTTCTTCATCACCAATCTCATTTAATTGACGATAGCGAAACGATACAACACGCTCTAATTTTTCTTGTTGAATATCTTCTAAAATGGCTCCAGATAGATGCTTTCTGAGCGTCATACAAAACATAGGAGGCTCTTTAGGGTTCTGAAACCGGTCATCTGTCACATGAAATCTGGCGTAATTTGGATGAATCGATGCTAATAAATGATGATTTTTCCCTTGATTTCGTATTGTGATAACAATTTCACTATTCGTAGGCTGGTATATTTTATTGATTCTGACGCCAATTAATGTAGTTTTTAATTCGTTGGTGACAGCATACGTAACAATTCCGTCAAATGGCATAGTTTTCACCTCTCCATTATTATAGCATGATTTTAGATGTCACTAAATAAGATCTTTTAAAAGCTTCTCAAATCATTTTACGAAACAATACTTTTTTGAATAAGATTGTTTGAAAGAAATAAGAACGGTTGATGAAACAACAGCTTTTCCCGGTCGATAAGATAGTGTAAAACTTTCTCCCGGCCAAAGTGCAAGGAATACATTTGCTATAAAGCTTTAGCGAATGCCGAATTTCTCATTTTTCATCTCATTTTATTAGAGATATGGACAAGAAAAATGTATAATACGAGTATCGGAGTGATGATGTTGGTAAAGAGTATGACTGGCTATGGAAGAGATACGTTTCATATAGATGGTACAACGATAACCGTAGAGATGAAGAGCGTGAACAGCCGTTACTTGGATTTCGCCCCGAAAGTGCCCCGCATACTTCAAGCATTTGAGCTGGATATAAAGAAAAAAATTCAAGCTTATTTTGAACGCGGCAGAATTGAAGTTTATGTATCTATTACAGGAGAAGCACTTGCTCATAAAGAAATTCAAGTGGATTGGGAACTGATGGATCAATATGTGGCGCATTTACGGCAAGTAAAAGAACGTTATCATTTAGAAGAAACAATGCCATTATCTGTGATGGCAAATGAAGATGCGTTGTTTACTATCCAGGAGAATGAGTCTTCTCCAACGTCTTTACATACTCTTTTATTGGAAAGTATCGAAAGAGTAGCTCAAAAAGTATTGAACAACCGAATCAGTGAAGGAACCTATGTGATGAATGATGTCATGCAGCGGATTAAGCAGATTGAAGAACAATTACAGGTCATCAAAAAGAATCAGTCACTAACCAATGCTGCTTATCGGGAACGGATTCGCAATCGGATTGAAGAACATATCGGGAAAGAAATCGAGATGGATCAATCGAATCTTATTCAAGAAATTGCTGTTTTAGCAGAGCGCGGTGATATTCAAGAAGAATTGACTCGATTGTTCAGTCATGTGGCTCATTTCGAAAAAGTAGCCGGTGATCCGTCAGCGGTTGGACGCAAATTGGATTTTATCACACAGGAAATGCACCGGGAAGCCAATACGATTGGTTCAAAATCTGTTGATGCATCAATTAGTGAAACCGTCGTTTCGATAAAAAGCGACATTGAAAAAATAAAAGAGCAAATTCAAAATATCGAGTAAATGAAGTGGAGGAATTATATTGGCATTGCAATTAATTAATATAGGTTTTGGAAATGTGGTCTCAGCGAATCGAATTATTTCTATCGTCTCGCCGGAGTCTGCTCCCATTAAACGTATTGTTCAAGTTGCAAGAGAAACAAATAATTTAATTGACGCGACATACGGCAGAAGGACGAGAGCAGTCATTGTGACAGACAGCCCTTACGTTGTATTATCCGCCGTTCAGCCGGAGACGGTTGGACAGCGTGTGACTAACCAAGACGAAATGTCAGACGATTAATTTAGGAGGAAATATGTTGGTTGAAGATAAAGGCATTTTATTTGTCCTCTCTGGTCCTTCTGGAGTCGGAAAAGGAACTGTACGAGAGAAATTATTTGAAGAAGAGACACAGTTAAGCTATTCTGTCTCAGCGACCACAAGAGAAATGCGCCCAGGGGAAGCAGAAGGTGTAGATTACTTTTATAAATCAAAAGAAGCTTTTGAAACCATGATAGAGCAGGGAGACCTGTTAGAGTATGCACAGTACGTTAAAAACTATTATGGAACTCCCAAGGCGTATGTGGAAGAACAGTTGGAGAAGGGACAAGACGTATTCCTGGAAATCGAAGTTCAAGGTGCTTTGCAAGTGAAAGAAAATTTTCCTGAAGGCGTGTTTATCTTCTTATTTCCACCTAGTTTAGAAGAACTGAAAAATCGCATTATGAGCCGTGGCACTGAAACGTCTGACTTGGTCATGAATCGTTTGAAAGAAGCGAAGAAAGAAATTGATATGATGAGTGCATATGATTATGTAGTCGTCAATGATGATGTGAATCAGGCAGTTGACAAAGTGAAGGCAATTATTAAAAGTGAACACTGCAAGCGGACACGAATTGAAGCACAATTTCAAACCATTTTAGAGGAGGAATAATATGTTAGAACCATCCATAGACAGTTTATTAAAACAAATTAATTCAAAGTATACGATAGCTACTATTGCAGCTCGCCGCGCGCGGGATTTAAAAGAAGATGCTTCTTCTGTATTGGAACATCCACATTCTTTACAATATGTAGGGGTGGCTTTAGAAGAAATTGACGAAGGAAAACTAACTGTGAAAAAGACAGAGGAGACTTAAGCCCTTGCATCTAGCAAGGGTTTTTTAACATCTAAAGCAGGCAAAAAAAGGCGTTACAGATAGCGCCATGGTACAAACAGATGAAGAAATAAGTCAGTTATTAGAGGAGGCCATACCATGTTAGAAGGAAAAAATATTGTACTGGGCGTAACAGGTGGCATTGCTGTTTATAAAGCTTGCGATTTAACAAGTAAGCTTGTACAAAAAGGAGCGGATGTCCGTGTGATGATGACGGAAGGAGCCACTAAATTTGTTTCTCCTCTTACCTTTCAAGCTCTTTCCAGAAATGATGTGTACGTGGACACTTTCGAGGAAAAACATCCTAAAAAAATAGCTCACGTTGATGTAGCGGATTGGGCGGACATTTTTATTATGGCCCCAGCTTCCGCAAATACATTAGGAAAGCTTTCGCACGGCATTGCGGATAATATGCTTACGACAACACTATTAGCGACACAAGCAGCCGTTTATATTGCACCTGCGATGAATGTCCATATGTATCAACACCCTGCTGTGATGGAGAATATGAAAAAGTTGGATAACTGGGGCTACCATTTCATTGAACCAGGCGCTGGTTATTTGGCATGCGGTTATGTTGGAAAAGGACGGATGGAAGAGCCACTCAGTATTATAAATGTCATTGAAGAACATCGAAAAAAAGTGGAGACCAATACATGGAGCGGCAAGACATTTTTAATTTCTGCAGGACCAACACGAGAAGAGTTAGATCCAGTACGCTTTTTTAGCAATCGGTCTACAGGTAAAATGGGGTTTGCACTGGCAGAAGCGGCTGCAAGCCAAGGAGCTTTTGTGATTTTAGTAACCGGTGTTGTGGACTTGACGACAAAACATCCCAATATTAAACGGGTGGATGTCCTCAGCGCGGAAGACATGTATCAAGCGATGATAACGCATTTTGACCAAGCGGATGTCGTCATTAAAGCAGCAGCGGTTGCTGATTACCGTCCAAAGCAAGTACATGAAGACAAAATGAAGAAGTCAGACGACGGACTGAAAATTGAGATGGAACGCACACGTGATATTTTACAAACATTGGGCGAACAGAAAAAACAGCAATTTTTAGTAGGCTTTGCTGCAGAAACAAGGGACCCTGTGAAGTACGGTAAAATGAAGCTGACAGAAAAGCATTTAGACGCTATTGTCGTGAACAATGTGAAAGAAGAAGGGGCAGGATTTGGCGGAGAAACCAATGCGGTAACCTATTTGAACACTCAAGCGGCAGAAAAGACCATACCACTTGCCTCTAAAGATGAAGTAGCAGCAACGATTTTAGAAATGATCCAACAAGATATAAAGGAAGAGCGTTCGTGAATATAGCGAGAGTCATTGTGGATGTACCAAGCAGTAACGTGAATCAACTTTTTGATTATGAAATTCCAACTAGGCTGCAACCGATTATTCAGCAGGGGATGCGCGTTGTTATTCCGTTTGGACCAAGGAAGATTACAGGCTTTGTCATGGAGCGGATTTCTGCTTCTCCTCATCAGCCTTTAAAAGAAATCATCGATACGATGGATGTGGTGCCTGTTTTAACCGAGGAGCTATTGGAACTTGGCAAATGGGTAGCCGATGATACGTTATCCTTGTATATTTCCACCTATCATGCCATGCTCCCGCAAATGTTGAAAGCAAAGTATGATAAAATCATTCAAAGGCAAACAGCAGAAAGATTGCCGGATATTTTAGAAGAAATGTTTGCTGTTCGGAGTGAAATACCTTATGAATATTTCTCCCAGACGTCGGAGCATTACAAGCAATTACAGCACTATGTTCAGACGGGAGACATCTCCATTGAATATATTGTGAAAAATCAGGCGAAGAAAAAATATAAAACTATCATTATCCCTGCTAAATTGGAAAAGCTTTTAGAGACAGAAGCTGAATTATCAAAGCAGGCAACAAAACAGCGATTAATTCTTGATTTTTTCATTGAACATCCTGAACCGATTGATCAGAAAAAACTGTATAATCTTTTACATATCAATCGGCAACAGTTAAACCCGCTTCTGAAAAAACAAGTTCTTACTTTAGAAAAAAGTGAAGTGTACCGCAATCCGTACGAGCGAAACATTGCTCCAACGACAAATTTAACATTAACAGAAGAACAATCAACAGCAATCCAGCCTATCCATGAATCAATCGATCAAGCTGTGTCCGAAACCTTTTTACTTCATGGAGTAACTGGAAGTGGTAAAACGGAGATCTATTTACAAGCGATTGATCGTGTTTTGCAAAAAGACCAAGAAGCCATTGTCCTTGTTCCGGAAATTGCTCTAACCCCCCAGATGGTTCGACGTTTTAAAGCCCGTTTTGGTTCACAAGTTGCAGTTTTACACAGTGCGTTATCCATTGGAGAAAAATACGATGAATGGCGTAAAGTGCTGCGCAAGGAAGTGCGCGTAGTTGTAGGAGCGAGATCTGCTATATTTGCGCCTTTTGAAAATCTGGGCATCATTATCATCGATGAAGAGCATGAAACAACGTATAAACAAGAAGAAACCCCGCGTTACCATGCGAAAGACGTAGCCATAAAACGAGGCGAATATAACCAGTGTCCGGTTATTTTAGGCAGTGCAACCCCGACATTAGAAGCTTTTGCCAGGGCACAAAAAGGAGTTTATCGGCTGTTACAATTATCGAAGCGAACAAATGAACAGCAGATGCCGAATGTTGAAATCGTCGATATGCGGGAAGAATTGCATAGTGGAAATCGGACGATGTTTTCTCAAAAATTAACAGACCAGATTAAATACTGTGTAGCCCATAAACAACAGATTGTGCTGCTCTTAAATCGCAGAGGATATTCCAATTTTGCTTTGTGCCGTGATTGTGGACATGTAGAAGAATGTCCGAACTGTGATATTTCACTGACATACCATAAACGGGACCATCGGTTAAAATGTCATTATTGTTCCCATGAACAACCGATGCCAACGATTTGTCCGAAATGCGAAAGCGAACATATCCGGTTTTTTGGTACGGGAACCCAACGAGTGGAAGAAGCATTAACTAAGTTAATTCCAGAGGCGCGCGTGATTCGGATGGATGTAGATACAACGAGACGAAAAGGAGCTCATGAACGGCTTTTAGAACAATTCTCCAACCAGGAAGCCGATATCTTATTGGGCACCCAGATGATTGCCAAAGGTTTAGACTTTGAAAACGTCACTCTTGTCGGAGTCTTAGCAGCAGATTCGCTGCTTCATTTACCGGACTTCCGTGCAGCTGAAAAGACATTTCAACTGATTACCCAAGTGAGCGGCAGAGCAGGAAGACATCGCTTGCCCGGAGAAGTGGTGGTGCAAAGTTATACCCCGGATCATTACAGTATCACACTCGCCAGCCAATATAATTACCAGGCTTTTTATGAAAAAGAAATGAAAACACGTCATGCTTTTTTATACCCGCCTTATATGTTTTTAGTGCTTTTTACTCTTTCGGATGAGAACAAGCTGAACGTTTATCAAACGGCATTGCATTTACAAAAATATTTAGCGAATCAATCAGGAGGAAATGTAGTTATTTTAGGGCCGTCCCCTTCTCCGTTAGCACGTATTAAGAAACGTTTTCGTTATCAAATTATGATAAAATATCGAGATAAACAAACGTTGCTTTCTGTCATTCAAGAAGCTTTACAGCAAACACCGCAAAAAAAAGGATTACAAATCACGGTTGATTTTAATCCGTATCACTTAATGTAGAAAGGATGAAAGCATGAAAAAAATTGTATTTATGGGCACTCCTGATTTTGCGGTTCCTGTCTTGAACAGGTTAGTGGAGTCAGCTTATGAAGTTGTCCTCGTTGTGACTCAACCCGACAGGCCAAAAGGGAGAAAAAGAATCTTGACGCCTTCTCCTGTAAAAGAGGCAGCTATAGAACATCATATCCCTGTCTTTCAACCGGAAAAAATTAAAAATGAATATGAAGAAATACTCCAATATGATGCAGATATCATTATTACAGCAGCTTTTGGACAAATTCTGCCCCAAGCATTATTAGACGCCCCGAAATACGGAAGCATTAATGTGCACGCTTCTTTGTTACCGGAACTTCGCGGAGGGGCACCTATTCATTATGCTATTTTACTAGGAAAACAAACGACAGGCATTACGATTATGTATATGACAGCAGCATTAGATGCAGGCGACATAATTGCTCAACAGTCGATTGAAATTTCAGAGCAAGATCATGTAGGAACATTACATGATAAATTATCGCAAGTTGGAGCTGGTTTATTGAAAGAAACCTTACCGGCTATTTTTGCAGGTACTCATACCGTCACGCCGCAAGATCCTGAACAGGCGACGTATGCACCAAATGTGAGCAGAGAATTGGAACGGATTGATTGGGAACAATCTAACGAAACAGTTTATAATCATATCAGAGGTTTGCACCCGTGGCCTGTTGCCTATACGACGCATCAGGCTAAGCGTCTTAAAATTTGGTGGGCTGTCTTAGAAAACCATGTTTATCCGGATACAGCCCCGGGGACGATTGTAGAAGTAGATGTAAAGGAAGGTAAGCTTTCTGTCGTGTGCGGAAATCAGAAAAGCGTGAGCTTAACATCCATCCAGCTTGCCGGAAAGAAAAAAATGGAAGCAGCTGTATTTTTAAAAGGAAACCCCGAAGAGTTTAAAGTCGGGCAAATGTTGGAGTGAAAAAAATGAAGCAGCCAAACGTAAGAGAAGAAGCTTTGAATATTATTTTGCGTGTGGACAAAGATGGCGGTTTCAGCCATTTACTTGTTTCTAACGTTATTCAAAAAAATAGTTTTGATACGCGAGATGCAAACTTATTAACAGAATTAGTATATGGAACCATTGAAGAAAAACTAACATTGGATTATTACATCCGTCCTTTTGTGAAACGGCCTGGCAAAGTAGAAGATTGGGTCATGTCCCTGTTGCGAATGTCTGTTTTTCAATATGTGTATTTGGACAAAATTCCAATGTACGCTATTATTAATGAAGCAGTAACGGTAGCTAAAAGCCGTGGGCATAAAGGTATCTCTTCCTTTGTAAATGGTGTATTACGCACGATGGAACGAAAAGGACTGCCTGATACAGCTTCCATTGCAGATGATATAGAACGTTTATCCGTTCAAACGAGCACTCCTAAATGGCTTGTGGAACGCTGGACAGAAAATTATGGATACGAGCGTACAAGACGGATATGCGAAGCGAATAAAGAAAAGAAACCAATGACAATTCGGGTGAACCCCCAGCAGGTGAGTACTGCAACAATGAAAGAGTGGCTGACGGACGAAGGATTTTTAGTCGAATCATCTTCTGTCATACCAAATGCGCTGCAGATTTTAGAAGGAAATATTTTGAAAACAGATTATGTAAACTTGGGTTATGTAACAATTCAAGATATCAGTTCGATGCTGGCAGCGCAAATGCTCGAAGTGAAACCGGAAATGGCTGTGTTAGATACCTGCAGTGCGCCGGGCGGCAAAACAGGCTTACTGGGAGAGAACATGCATAACACAGGTGTGGTGCATGCTTATGATTTACACGTCAACAAAATACGACTTGTAAAAGAGCAGGCAAACCGTTTAGGCTTAGATAATATTCAAGCGAAAGCAATGGATGCCCGCAAGTTACAAGAGGTATACTCGGCCGAACGATTCGACCGTATTTTAGTAGATGCTCCCTGCTCTGGTTTTGGTGTGATTCGCTCGAAACCGGATATAAAATATGCGAAAACAAAGCAGCAAATGGCAAGACTTCCGGAAATTCAACTCGACATCTTAAGTCACGTAGCTGTGCTTTTACATAAAGGTGGAAAATTAGTCTATTGCACCTGTACAATGGAAACAGCAGAAAATGAAGAAGTCGTGAAAAAATTTTTGGATAAACACCCCGAATATACTGTAGATACAACGTTTCTTAAAGAAATAGAAAAATTTCGTGAACAGGATGTAAACATCACTCCATTTGGTTTACAAATTTTCCCGCAATCTTTACAATCAGATGGTTTTTTTATAAGTCGTTTGATTCGACAATCTGCAGAGTGAGAGAGGTGAAATCATGAAAGGTTATTTTATAACGGATTCGGGTCAAGTACGTTCAGTTAATGAAGACTCAGGCGGCGTTTTTAGTCAGGATAACTCTTTCTTGATGGCTATGGTAGCTGATGGGATGGGGGGACATCGAGCTGGGGATGTTGCAAGTAATCAAGCTGTAACGTACATGAAATCCGCTTGGGAAAAACGTAAACCAATCAGAGACGAAAATAACGTAGAGTCATGGCTCCAGCACACAGTTGAGAAAATGAATACTGCCATTTACGAATTATCAAGACAGCAAAAAACATACGAAGGTATGGGCACAACAGTTGTTGTCGGAGTTTGTACAGATGCATTTATTACTATCGCTCATATTGGTGACAGTCGTGCCTATCTCTTGGAGAATAGCCAATTAAAACAATTAACGAACGATCATTCCTTGGTGAATGAACTGGTTCAAAGTGGGCAATTGACGGCAGAAGAAGCAAGACAGCATCCCAATAAAAATGTGCTCACCCGAGCTGCAGGGACAGAACCCACCGTACAAATAGATATGCATACGTATCGTTGGCAGACGGGTGATCAACTCTTGTTTTGTTCAGATGGATTGACCAATAAATTAACAGATAAAGAATTACAGCAAGCTCTTGAGTCGTATACCAACAAAGAAACACTGATGAATGAACTGATTCATCAAGCAAATGCACGAGGCGGAGAAGATAATATCACTGCAGTTCTGGTTGAAAACACCACCTATAAAGATGGTGATGGCACATGTTAGCAGGACATTTATTAAGTGAACGTTACCAAATCAAACGCATGATTGGTGGCGGAGGGATGGCAAATGTTTATTTAGCTTATGATGAAATACTATCCAGAGAAGTAGCCATTAAAGTGCTTCGGCCAGAATATGCGAATGATCCGGAATTTATTGAACGTTTTGACCGGGAAGCGCAAGCGGCAACGAGCTTATCCCACCCTAATATCGTCAATATCTACGATGTCGGCGAAGAAGAAGACATTTTATACATTGTGATGGAATATGTTAGAGGACGCACGTTGAAGGAGTATATTCAGCAACAAGGAGCTGTCGATGTTGTTGAAGCGGTTGAGATTATGAAACAACTGACAAATGCGATAGGTCAAGCTCATGTGAGTGGATTAATTCATCGGGATATTAAGCCTCAAAATATTTTAATGGACGATCACGGCAATGTGAAAATAACGGATTTTGGAATTGCGATTGCTTTAAGTGCAACCGCTCTTACACAAACAAATTCTATTCTTGGCTCTGTACATTACTTATCTCCTGAACAGGCTAGAGGCGGCATGGCAACGAAAAAATCGGATATCTATGCTTTAGGAATTGTTTTTTTTGAATTGTTGACAGGTCAATTGCCTTTTTTTGGCCAATCGCCTGTATCCATTGCTTTAAAGCATTTGCATGAAGAAGTGCCATCCGTTCGAAAAATACAAGAAAATATACCACAAAGTATCGAAAATATAGTCCGAAAAGCGACTACTAAAGATCCTTTCCACCGTTATGAAAATGTCTTTACGATGGAAGAAGCCCTGGCTCTTTCTTTAAACCCTGCAAATAAAGATGAACCGTTATATTCTCCTCCTGTTGAAGAAGGAGAAGAAACAAAAACGATTCCAGTATTTCCTGGGAGCAATTTACAGCAAGAGGAAGAGGAGACATTCGTACATAACGAGGAAAAGGACACAAAAAGTTTTACAGCTGATGCGGATCAAGCAGCCTCAGATAAAACTGTAAAAAAGAAGAAACCTTTCTTTAAAAGAAAAGGTTTCTATATTATTCTGCTGCTTTTAGCTTTACTTATCGGAGCAGCTGTCTATTTTTATATAGCTTCCAATCCAAAAGACGTCCTTGTACCTGATGTTACGGAAGAAACGTATGATGAAGCGAAAGATACTTTAGAAGAATTGGATTTAGTGGTGGAAAAAAAGATGGCCCCTTCAGACACGATTGAAGAAGACAGCGTGATTAAAACGGACCCAAAAGCAGGGAAGACAGTTAAAGAAGAAGATTCTATACCGTGTTTGTCAGTAATGGCAAAGAAAAAATTAATTTTGACGATTATATAGGAGATGAATTCGGGCAAGTGAAACGACTATTAGAAGACGAAGGTTACAAAGAAGTCATCTCGTACCCGAAAAACTCGGATCAGCCTGAAGGGCAAATCTTAGAACAAATTCAGCCTTTAGAAGGGGAAGAAGTCGTTCCGGAAGAAACGAAAGTTATTTTTGAAATAAGTGAGGGGCCGGAAACCTTCAGTTTGAATCGTTTAGAAGGCTTAACGGAAGAAGAAGCCCAGGAATATATTGATGATCATGGTTTAACTTTATCTACAACGGAGGAGTATTCAGATACTGTAGATGAAGGAGATATTATCAAGCAAAGTCCTGAAGCGAATGAAGACGTAACTGCCGGTACCGAAGTCGAAGTAGACGTTTCTAAAGGACCTGAAAAGACGACCCAATCACAAACAGTCAGCTTTGATGTACCTTTTGAGCCTGAAGATGATGAAGAGGAACAAACGGTGAAAGTATATGTCAAAGATAAAAATTATTCGATGGATGATGTATTTGAAGAAGATACGATTAAAGAGGATCAAGATTATGAACTGAAACTGGCGATTGACCCTGATGAAACCGCAGAGTATAAAGTAGAACGAGATGGGGAGACCATCAAGGAAGAAAAGGTAGACTATAAGGAAGAGGATGGTGACTAAATGAAGGAAGGCCAAATTATTAATGCGTTGAGTGGATTTTACGATGTGCAAAGTGAAGGGCAAGTGTACCGCTGTCGAGGCCGCGGAGTGTTTCGAAATAAAAAAGTGAGCCCGCTTGTAGGAGACTTTGTTGAATTTGAAGTGACGAATGAAACCGAAGGCTATATCATGTCCATTCAACCAAGAAGCAATGAATTTAAACGGCCCTCCATCGCAAATATTACGCAAGCAATTATTGTTAGTTCAGCAGTGAAACCTGATTTCAGTTCCTTATTAATCGATCGTTTTATTGTGTTGCTGGAAGCATCTGCTATTCAACCGATTATTTTGATATCCAAAAAGGATTTGGCTTCCTCGTCTCAAATAAAAGAAGTACAAGCTTTTCAAAAAGTGTATGAAGACCTTGGCTATCACATTGTTTTTACTTCATTGGAAAAAGAGAGGGAACAGATAGAAACTGGGGGTATGGAGCAACTTTTCCCATTGCTTGCAAATCATGTGACGGTATTAGTAGGACAATCGGGAGTAGGCAAGTCTTCTTTCTTAAATCGATTGAAACCTTCTCTGAATTTAAAGACATCCGATATTTCAGCGAGTCTTGGCAGAGGAAAACATACAACGAGACAAATTGCTTTATGGGAAATAGCAGGCGGACTGGTGGCAGACACACCAGGTTTCAGCAGCTTAGAGTTTTTAGACATGAAAGCAGAAAATCTTGATGAATGTTTCGTGGAAATGAAAGAGGTAAAGCCTTTTTGTAAATTTCGAAGTTGTCAGCATATGCAAGAACCGAAATGTGCTGTTAAAGATGCAGTAGAACAAGGAAGTATCGCTGCTTTTCGTTACGAACATTATCAAACCTTTTTAAAGGAAATATTATCAAGGAAGCCGAGGTATTGAAAATGACAAAAATTGCACCTTCTATTTTATCAGCAGACTTTTCCAATCTAGCGAATGAGATTAAAGATGTGGAACAGGGAGGAGCCGATTATATTCATGTCGACGTCATGGATGGGCATTTCGTACCGAACATTACGATTGGTCCGTTAATTGTGGAAGCCATTCGACCAGTGACGGAGCTCCCTTTAGATGTGCATTTAATGATTGAACATCCAGATCAATTTATTGAGCCATTTTGCAAAGCAGGGGCTGATATTATTACGGTTCATGAAGAAGTAAGTGTCCACTTACACAGAACGGTTCATCTTATTAAAGAAATGGGTGCCAAAGCAGGGGTTGTGGTTAATCCAGGAACTCCTGTAGAAGCAATCAAAGAAGTGCTGCCATATGTTGATATGGTTTTATTAATGACGGTGAATCCCGGATTTGGCGGTCAGTCCTTTATCCCGGAAGTATTACCTAAAATCTCTCTGCTGCAAGAATTACGTACGAATAAAGGGTACACATTTGAAATTGAAATTGATGGAGGGGTGAATCCCGAAACTGCTGGAAAATGTACAGAGCGAGGAGCAGATGTACTGGTGGCTGGCAGTGCTGTATTTAAACAACAAGATAGAAAACAAGCAATCGAAGGAATTCGCCACGCCACAACATAAAAAAAGCACCCTGTCCAAAGGGTGCTTTTTCAATTGCTTTATACGCGTTGAACTTTACCAGCTTTAAGTGCACGTGTGGAAACATATACGCGCTTAGGTTTTCCGTCAACCATAATTCTAACTTTTTGTACGTTAGCTTTCCATTTACGTTTTGAAGCGTTCATCGCATGAGAACGGTTATTTCCAGTTCCTGTTTTACGTCCAGTAATGACACATTTTCTTGACATACAACCCCTCCTTACTCCATGTATCCATTTCATACCTTACTAATTTATCATAAAGCGTTGTAAAAAGCAATTCATTTTTACGAACGGAGCCTGTCAAAGGGTTACATACACGCATTTGGCAGTTCTTACGGAATTATATACATTGTAAATCTATTATTCGTTAGTTGTTTTTGATTGCAGAAAGACACGCATATTTGTATTTATACATATCGCAGAAGTAGATTTCCTTCACATATTTATAAAAAAATGTACAATATAAGAGGACGTTTTGTAAATAGTTAAAGTAATACAAAAAGAAAACTTTAAAAAATGTTTACAACCTGAGGAGTACAAGTTAAAGAGCAATTAGTGAGCTGAGTAGCTTATTGGAGGCTTTGCAACACAGTACTTTGCAGCGGTGATAAAAGCATATATTATTTTAAATGTAACAGATGAGTCAATTTCATAATTAGGAGTAGAATCCGAATTATTAAATTTTCGCTTTGATTGAAGTTCCGGATGGCCGCTTTCCGCGGGCAGCTGTTAAGCCGTCGTCAGTCCAAGGCGTTCCTAGTCTTACCAAGGCTTTTCTTCCCGCAGGAGTCGGCCATCCTACACGCCAATCACAAGAGTTATATTTTAAAAACACGAACATTGCATCTATTTTTATTCCAATAGTTCGGATTTATTTTGAAAATCAACACTTATGAAATTGATTCAGATAAGAAAAGGTAATATTTTCTTTCGTCGTAAACGGACCTGAGACTTTTACTGTCCATGCTGAACAGAGGTCTCGTTTTTAAAATCTATCAAAGAAAAAGCAACAGGAAGATATACAAACACAGCTATGTTTAAAAGAAGGAGGTTGCATAAAAATGCTAAAAGTAATAGACAGCTCCATGTTTATTCGAATGATCCAAACAGGGGCAGCTCATTTATCTTTCCGCAAAGAAACGATTAATCATTTGAATGTGTTTCCTGTTCCGGACGGAGATACGGGGACGAATATGAACCTGTCCATGGAGTCAGGAAAAAAGGCGGCAGAAGCAACGCAAAACGCCGACACAACAGAGTTGGTGAATGTCTTTGTCAAAGGCGTATTAATGGGCGCACGGGGGAATTCCGGTGTGATTCTCTCGCAATTATTTAAAGGTTTTTCCAAAGAATTAACCGAAATGGACGGGTTAACGGCAAAAGACTTTGCCAGAGCTTTGGAAAACGGCGTGGAAGCAGCTTATGCTGCAGTTTCAAATCCAGTGGAAGGTACTATCTTAACAGTAGCCAAGGACGCTGCAGCACAAGCAAGCCAGACAGCAGAAATAAACGAAGATATTACTGCAGTAATGGAAGAAGTTGTAAAAGCTGCCAAAGTTTCTTTAGACAATACACCAGAGTTGCTACCGATATTAAAAGAAGCAGGAGTTGTCGATTCCGGAGGTAAAGGATTGCTTACGATCTATGAAGGATTTCTTAGTGCGTTAAAAGGAGAAACACCGGAAAGTTTTGAGGAATCTTATGAAAGCGATGTGCAAGCAAAAGAGGTGCATCAGGAAGCGGTCCAATCGTTTGTTGATCCATCATCGATTGTCTTTGGATACTGTACGGAGTTTTTTGTAGAGTTGAATGATGAAGCTAAACAACAAGATGCTTTCGACGAGGCAGTATTTCGACAGATTCTAGCGGAAGAAGGAGACTCTTTGTTAGTCGCTCAAACAGACCAAATGGTAAAAGTACATATTCATACAGAACAGCCTGGCAAAGTGTTAACTATTGCTCAGCAGCATGGCTCATTAATGAACATAGATATTGAAAATATGCGTCAGCAATATGGAGCTATTACAGAGAATTCTGTTGCGGATAAAAATATCGTGGAAAGAAAGACAGGTATCCTCACTGTTGCTCTGGGGGAAGGCATTCGTGATATGCTGCAAAGTATTGGAGCAACCACTGTTATTGCAGGAGGACAAACGATGAACCCGAGTACAGAAGATGTTTTGCAGGCGATTGAGGATACACATGCAGAAACGACTTTTGTACTGCCTAATAATAAAAATATATTGTTGGCAGCAAAGCAAGCACAAGAATTATCAGAGAAAGAAGTCATTGTTATACCTTCCGCCTCGATTCCGCAAGGTGCAGCTGCTCTATTTGCGTTCGATTCCGAAAGTTCAAATGCAGATAATGAAGCACATATGCTTGAAGCTATGCAAGAAGTAAAAACAGGTCTAGTAACTTTTGCAACAAGAGATACGACTGTACATGATTTGGTTGTGGAAAAGGATCACTTTATTGGCTTGAACGACGATGCGATTGTTGTAACACATCAAGAAAAGCAACAAACAGTGATTCAATTAATCCATGAATTAGTAGACGAAGATACAGAAATCATGACTATACTTATCGGCGAAGACGTATTGGATAAAGAGATGACAGAGCTGAAACAATATTTAGCAGACCAGCATGAAGACATAGAAATAGAATATCACCGGGGAGACCAGCCGCTGTACTCCTATATTTTAATGGTGGAATAAAATCACTGCTGGAAAATGACAAATTCATTTTCCAGCAGTTTTTAATTTCGCTTGAAAGAAGTAAGCATATAATAATAAACTGAGTCATCCCTTTAAAATAGCTTATTATTAATTTTGACGGAAAAGATTGGTATAATAACATATAGATTAAAAATTGAAATGATAAGTGGAGTGAATAGAGTGTTAACAGATGAAGTCATGGTACTGAATGGGATTGGAGAAAAAATCGCTGCGGACTTAAAAACCATGCAAATTGAAACGGTAGAAGATTTACTCTATCATTTTCCCTCCCGTTATGAAATGAGAGAAATTAAACCGTTGCAAGAGTTGATCCATGACGATCAAGTCACGATTGTTGGTGATATTTTATATGAGCCGACGGTGAGCTTTTTTGGACGGAAAAAATCAAGAATGGTATTTACGATTATGGTCGAAGGTGTCGCTATAAAAGCGGTCATGTTTAATCGCAGTTTTGCAAAAAAGCAGCTGCAACATGAAAAAACAGTGACGTTAACAGGCAAATGGGATGCTCACCGTCTGCAAATTACGGTACAGCATTACCAATTAGGCGAGCCGAAAGCTGAAGAGACGATTCAAGTTTTTTATTCTATAAAGGGAAATGTAACAAATGCAAGAATGAAAGGAGCTGTTAAACAGGTAATCCAAGAGTATCTGACAGAAGTGGAAGAAATTTTGCCTGAAGCTTACTTGACTGAATACAAAATTCCTCTCAGACAAGAGGCTATCAAACAGCTGCATCTTCCCCAAAATAAAACAGCTTTAAAACATGCCAGAAGACGATTTGTCTACGAAGAATTGTTATTATTTCAACTCAAAATGCAAAGTTTGAAATATCGAAACAAACAACTGCAAGGCGGAGTTATTCAAGAAATAGAGCAGACGGCTTTGGAAGGTTTTGTTCATTCTTTGCCATATAAGCTGACAAACGCACAAAACCGGGTATTACAAGAGATCATCCAAGATATGACTTCTCCTGTGCAAATGAGCCGTCTTTTGCAAGGAGATGTAGGATCTGGAAAAACAGCAGTGGCATCGATTAGTTTATTTGCAACGATTACGGCTGGTTTTCAAGGAGCCTTTATGGTTCCGACGGAAATTCTGGCCGAACAGCATTACCACGCCTTAACTTCGATGTTCGAAGGAGAAATACATATTGCCTTGTTGACCAGTTCGATAAAAGGAAAGCAGCGCCGGGAGATTTTACGTCAGTTACAACAGAATGAAATCCAAGTAGTGATTGGAACGCATTCTTTAATCCAGGAAGAAGTAGAATTTCACCGTTTAGGACTTATCATCATTGATGAGCAACATCGTTTTGGCGTGAATCAACGGAAAATGCTTCGTGAAAAAGGATTGCAGCCTGATGTGTTATTTATGACAGCAACGCCAATTCCAAGAACTTTGGCGATTACTGCTTTTGGGGATATGGATGTGTCTATTATTGATGAATTGCCCCAAGGACGAAAAGAAATCGAAACGTATTGGGTGAAGGAAAATATGTTAGACCGTGTCCTGCAATTTATTGAAAGAAGGGTCGCGGCGAATGAACAAGCCTATATTGTTTCCCCCCTTATAGAAGAATCGGAAGCATTTGATTATCAGAACGCTATTGATTTATACCAGCAGCTGCAAATCTATTTCCCAGAAAACATGGAAATCGGGTTACTGCACGGACGCTTGCCACAGGAAGAAAAAGAACAAATCATGCAAGATTTTCAACATAATAAGATTCAAATATTAGTAAGTACGACCGTTATTGAAGTAGGGGTTGATGTCCCTAACGCTACTGTCATGTTGATTTATGATGCAGAACGATTTGGTTTATCTCAATTGCATCAGCTGCGTGGGAGAGTCGGCAGAGGAGAGCGCCAGAGTTACTGTATTTTACTGGCTGACCCTAAAGGAGAAGTAGGAAAAGAAAGAATGAAAATCATGCAGGAAACAAATGATGGTTTCCGGTTGTCCGAAGCAGATTTAAAATTAAGAGGGCCGGGAGATTTTTTCGGACAAAAACAAAGCGGATTACCTGCTTTTAAAGTAGCAGATTTAATTCATGACTACCGGGCATTGGAAGTGGCGCGAAAAGACGCAGCCCAAATCATTGAAAACAAATGGCTTGAGGAACCAGCATATCAGAAATTAAAAAAACAGCTTCATACGGAAGAATGGGACCAGCAATTTGATTAAACAGAATAAAAAATAGGTTGCAATCATTTCTCTGGTGATATATATTACTATTAGTACCTAGTCATAATTATAAAACATGGATGGGGAAATGACATGAAAATGAAAAAAAAGGAAAGACAAGTATCCTTAGTTAACAAAATGGAACAAACTCCTTTTATTACAGACGAGGAGTTAGCCAAATATTACGAAGTGAGTATCCAGACGATTCGCTTAGACCGTCTTGCTCTTGGCATTCCGGAATTACGGGAACGGATTAAGACAGTGGCTTCAAATCAATGGAATGAAACAGTGAAGTCTTTATCGATTGATGATGTGATTGGTGATATAATTGATTTAGAATTGGATAAGCGAGCCATTTCTATTATGACTATTCAAGAGGAACAAGTTTTTTCCCGAAATAAAATCGCTCGGGGGCATCATCTTTTTGCACAGGCCAATTCTTTAGCCGTTGCCGTCATTAACGATGAATTAGCTTTAACCAGCAAGACGGAATTAGCTTTTAAACGTCAAGTAAAATTACACGAGCAAGTGGTGGCCAAAGCTGAAGTCATCCAAGTTCATGCAGATGATAAAACAACTGTAGAAGTAAAAAGTTATGTAAAAAAGGAAGAGGTTTTTACAGGAGTTTTTCATATGTATCGGACAAGCGGTAAAAAGGAGAATAGCTAAATGAAAATTGCAATGGACGCAATGGGAGGCGACAACGCACCACAAGTAGTGGTAGAAGGTGCGATGGAAGCAATTTCCCATCTACCGGATTTGGAAGTTATTTTAGTAGGCGATCAAACGAAGATTGAACCTTATTTAACAAACAAAGAACGTATTTCGATTATTCATACAACAGAAGAAGTACACGGCGATGAAGAACCCATTCGTGCTTATCGACGTAAAAAAGAAGCTTCCGTCGTATTGATGGCCAAAGAAGTAAAAGAAAATCGAGCAGACGCTTGTATTTCTGCGGGTAATACAGGTGCTCTGGTCGTGAGTGGCTTGTTTGCTGTCGGCAGGATGAAAGGCATTGATCGTCCGGCTTTAAGTCCGACACTTCCAACGACGGACGGCGGCGGTTTTTTATTATTAGATGCCGGCGCGAATGCAGATGCGAACCCCCATAACTTATTACAGTTTGCTGTCATGGGATCAATTTACAGTCAGAATGTGAGAAAAGTCAAGCAGCCTAAGGTGGGCCTATTAAACGTTGGAACAGAAGAAGGCAAAGGAAGTCAAATCACTAAGAAGGCTTATGATTTAATGAATGATGCGCCTATTAACTTTATAGGAAACGTAGAGGCAAGAGATTTATTGTCTGGTGTAGCAGATGTTGTGGTGACCGATGGTTTCACTGGAAATGTCACCTTAAAATCGATTGAAGGAACGGCAATACACGTCATGCGACTCTTAAAAGGCACGCTCACTTCTTCGCTGAAAGCTAAAATGGCAGCGGGACTTATTCAGAAGGATTTGCGCAGTTTAAAAGATCAACTTGATTACTCAGAGTACGGGGGAGCGGCGTTGTTTGGATTAAAAGCACCCGTCATTAAATCACACGGTTCTTCCGATAAAAGAGCCGTCTATCAAACGATTCAACAAGCCTGTGATATGATTCAAAATAATGTAATCGAAACGATTCAAGATACAGTACATCATTTAGAGGAGGAATAGCATGAAGAAAGTGGCCTTTATGTTCCCGGGTCAAGGAGCACAAACCGTGGGAATGGGCAAAGAATTATATGAAGAGTATGAGGTTGTACAGCAATTATACGATACAGCCAATGAAGTGTTGGATGTCAACATTCAAGAGATTATGTTTAACGGTCCGGAAGAAGTGTTGACAGAAACAGAGCATGCGCAGCCTGCTTTACTTTTAAGCAGTATTGCAGCCTACACGTTATTAGCACAAGCAGATATTTTTCCTGCCATGACCGTGGGACACAGCTTAGGAGAATACAGTGCATTAGTTGCTTCGCAAGTGTTAACTTTTGAAGAAGCAATCCAATTGGTTCAAACCAGAGGACGCTTAATGGAAGAAGCCTATCCTAAAGGACAAGGTACGATGGCAGCAGTACTGGGAATGAAAGAAACAGAAATTAATACAGCTCTCAAGCAAGTGGATGAAACAGAAATAGTCGATATTGCAAACTTGAATTGCCCAGGGCAGATTGTTATTTCTGGAACCCAAAAAGGGATAGAACAAGCGACGGAAGTATTAAAAGAAGCAGGCGCCAAAAGAGTGCTCCCGTTAAATGTCAGTGGTCCTTTTCATTCCAGATTAATGCAATCGGCCAATGATACGTTCCAGACTTCATTGAATGAAGCCACTTTTCATGAAGCAACGGTACCTGTTTATGCCAATGTTACGGCAGAACCGGTAACAAACAAAGCAGAAACGAAAGAACTATTAATCAAACAATTATACTCTCCTGTCCGTTTTGAAGATTCCATCCGTCATATGATAGCAGAAGGTGTGGACGCTTTTGTTGAAGTTGGTACGGGCAAAGTTTTAAGTGGATTGCTCAAAAAAATCGACCGGAAAATGACTTGTTTTCAAGTGCAGGATAAGGCTTCCTTAGAAAAATTTATGGCATGGTATAAGGAGGAAGAATAAATGACATTACAAGGGAAAAACGCCCTGGTAACAGGTTCTTCACGGGGAATTGGACGGGAAATTGCCCTTCAATTGGCCCGAAAAGGAGTGAACATTGCGGTTAATTACGCAGGGAATGAAGAAAAAGCAGCAGAAGTCGTCAAAGAAATCGAGGACTTGGGCGTTTCCGCGATTAAAATACAAGCAAATATTACCGATGAAACTGCAGTAAAAAGTATGGTAAAAGAAGTGATTTCTACTTTTGGCAATTTGGATATTTTAGTCAATAACGCTGGAATCACAAAAGATAATCTTTTGATGCGGATGAAACCCGAAGAATTCGATCAAGTTATGGACACAAATTTAAAAGGCGCTTTTCTATGTACCAAAGCAGTAACTCGGCAAATGATGAAACAAAAAGCGGGCAGAATTATTAATATGGCTTCTGTTGTAGGAGTGACTGGAAACGCGGGACAAGCTAATTACACTGCAGCTAAGGCCGGGCTGATCGGGTTGACAAAATCAACAGCAAAAGAACTCGCCCCTCGAAATATTTTAGTCAATGCAGTAGCTCCAGGGTTTATCTCAACAGACATGACAGATATGTTGACAGATGAGCAAAAATCCGCGATACTAGCATCAATTCCTCTTGAAAAATTAGGGGATCCGGAAGATGTTGCAAAAGTTGTTTGCTTTTTAGCTTCAGAAGATGCAAAATATATTACGGGACAAACCATTCATGTCGATGGCGGCATGGTTATGTAGTGCCTGTTTAACTAGTAATATCATGCATTTTGCAATATACTAAGTGAGGGAGGTGAAGCAACATGGCAGACGTATTTGATAGTGTAAAAGATATTATTGTAGAGCAGTTAGACGTGGAAGAATCACAAATCACAATGGAAGCTTCTTTCCGTGATGATTTAGAAGCAGATTCTTTAGATGTCGTCGAACTGGTTATGGAGTTAGA
>Ga0079226_10000251_pt1 | contig 35908 bp, 26 predicted proteins | sample Poulit2014_FD_76345 | JGI IMG/M metagenome (GOLD analysis project Ga0079226, IMG submission 76345) | Agricultural soil microbial communities from Georgia to study Nitrogen management - Poultry litter 2014 | ecosystem: Environmental > Terrestrial > Soil > Agricultural land | place: USA: Georgia...
AATCTAGTAGTTAGTTCTGAACCAATCTGTCCACTAGCACCAATAATTAGAATGGTATCCGTCATTTTTTAAAATTTTTGTCCTACAAAGATACAGCTTTTTGATACTCGAGAGTATTAATAATTATTAGATTTACTTGATTTTTAACTTGTATCTTTGCTTAGCTAATTTCAGGGTGATGAATAAAAAAATGATAATAGGTGTTTTAGTTTTTGGATTGTTTTTGGGTTGTAAAGATCAAGAACAGGTAGAATTACCAGAACCTACAGATAGTAATGCGGTATATGATCTACCCCATATCGAATTAGTACAACAATCTGATGTAGCCGAAAATGCCACTTCGCAATGGTCAGTATTCGATGAGTTTACGAGTATTCTAGTTAGCATCCCAGGCTCAAATATCGAACGAATTCGCACACAGTCCGATCGATTGACACGTTATAGCGACTCATTGATGAAACATATACCTGATAATTTGATCACTATGCCTATCCAAAATAGATTGGATGTTATTCATGCTAGAATGAATTTACTACAACAATCTTCTGAACACATAGTTGTGGATAGCCAAAAGCTAAAAGAAAACTATAGAGAATCGGTACTAGCTTTCAATGCATTATTACATCAAATAAATGAAAAATTTGCAAGAGATGCCATACAACAGTTGGAAGAAGGGAATTTTTCTACCGAAATACAACAGCGTTTTAGAGATTCAGTTTTCGAAATTGAAAAAAGAAAACAGAAGTAAGCTGGTAGGTGAGTTTAACATATTTGCTTAGCTTTGCATTAATAGGTACTGAAACAAAATATAAAATACAAACAAACCTAATAACTTATTTATGAAGAAAACAATAAGAAGCATTTCTGTCGCTTTGACTACAGTTGCATTGTTAAGTTCTTGTGCAGAAAGTGGAAAATCTACTAAAAAAGAAGTTGACAAAAAAGGACGTGGAATAAATCTTGAATATATGGATACCAGCGTGAGTCCAAAGGAAGATTTTTATCAATATGTAAACGGGACTTGGTTAAAAGAAACTGAAATTCCAAGTGATAGAACTCGTTGGGGAGGTTTTGATATGTTGCGTAAAGATACTGATAATGACATGTTGTCTATTCTGGATGACGCTAAAGATTCAGGTGAATATGCATGGGAAACTGATCAAGGAAAAGCACTTTTAGTATTTTCATCAATTACTGATACTGAAAGAAGAGATGCAGAAGGTACAGAGCCCTTAAGAGAAGTATTGGAAATCATTGATGGTATTCAATCGGTGACTGATTTACAAAATGTAATCGCTCAGAATCCTACCACAGTAAAGCATCCGTTTTTTGGATTATCCGCTTTTTCAAATCCTAATAATAGTGCTATCAATAGTGCATACTTATCTACGGGTTCTTTAGGTCTTCCTGATAGAGATTATTATTTATTAGAAGACGAAAAGATGGAAGAAATCCGAGAGAAATATGTGCAGCATGTGGCTAGAATGTTACAATTTATTGGAGAGGATGAAGCAGAAGCAGAAGAAAGCGCAAATAAAATTCTAGCTTTCGAAACACGTTTGGTAACGCCACAATTGGATAAAGTAGAGAGAAGAGATTTTAGAAACTATAACAATCCTCACAGCGTTGAAGAAATACAAGAATTGGTTCCTGCTATTCAATGGGAAAAATTCCTTACCGATTTAGGGATTGAAAAACTTCCTGAGCAAATTTTGGTAATGCAACCTAAATACATGGCAGAATTACAAAAAGTATTGGCTGAGGGAGATGTGGAGTTATGGAAGACCATCATGCGCTGGGATGTAATTAATAGCGCTGCAGGTACACTATCTAGTGAAATTGAACTGGCCGATTGGGAATTTTATAGCAAAACTCTTGATGGTGCTGAAGAACAACGTCCGCTTAGAGAACGTGCATTGGCTAGTGTAAACGGAATGGTAGGGGAAGCAGTAGGAAAATTATATGTAGATCAAAAGTTCCCTAAAGAGGCTAAAGAAAAAGCAGAAGTGATGATTGCTGATATTATCGATGCTTTCCAAGCAAGAATTCAAAATCTAGAGTGGATGGGAGAGGATACTAAGGCAAAGGCTATAGAGAAGTTAGATAAATTTACAGTGAAAATTGGATATCCAGACAAATGGAAAGATTATTCGGATTTAGAAGTTAAAGAGGGGCAATCTTACTATGAGAATGTAATGGCAGTTTCAAATTGGCACTTTAATAGAACTTTAGAGAAAATAGATGAACCTGTAGATCGTACAGAATGGGGCATGTCACCTCAGACTGTAAATGCATATTTCTCTCCATTAAATAATGAAATTGTATTCCCAGCAGCTATACTACAACCTCCGTTTTATGACTATAAGGCAGATGATGCCGTAAACTATGGAGGAATTGGAGCGGTAATTGGACACGAGATTTCACACGCTTTTGACGATAGTGGTTCTCGTTTTGATGGTGATGGAAATCTTAATAATTGGTGGACTGAAGAAGATCTGGAGCAATTTACCGAACGTACTAAAAGTTTGGCAGACCAATATAGCGCTATCGAAGTCTTAGATGGTGTGTATGTAAATGGAGAGTTTACTCTGGGTGAAAATATAGGAGATTTAGGAGGTGTTTTAGGAGCTTATGATGGGCTTATTAATCATTTGGAGAAAGTGGGACGCCCAGATAATATCGATGGCTTTACACCAGAACAAAGATTCTTTATGAGTTGGGCTACGATTTGGAGAACCAAATCTAGAGATGAAGCATTGCGTAACCAAATTAAAACTGACCCTCATTCCCCAGGACAAGTAAGAGGTGTGCAACCTTTATTGAATGTAGATGCTTTCTATGAAGCATTCGATATTCAAGAAGGAGATGCTATGTACTTGGAGCCAGAAAAGAGAGTTAGAATCTGGTAATACATAATAAATATATTTAAAAAAAACCACTTCGAAAGAAGTGGTTTTTTGATTGTGATAAGGTAATAAATTAGTTGTCCTTTAAATGAAGTAATGTTTGCTAGTCGTCTTATGAAGTCATCGCTTCCAGAACGAATCAGTCATTTGACTGTTAGCTTGCCTAAACCAAATTATAAATCTCACTATCACCAATACTCCTGCTATAAATACAAACCATTTTGAATTCAATTCCATCCTAAATATTCCGAAATAAAACCAAAAAAGTATAGCTCCAATATAGAGCAAAAAGTAAGTTTAGTATGCATTTTTATTTATTTTATAAGTCATATTAAAGTAAATGTAGGCAAACTTAGATTCAAATCATAAATGCAGCTCGAGAAACTTAAATTTAAAGGTAATTGTAGTATTGACTTATAGTATGAGGGTAATACAGGTATTCTAATATTGGACCACAAATTAATAGCTGGATTAAATACCTTTTAATAATTTATTATTTGGAGTAATTTATTCTGACTTGCTTTTAACCAGAAGATATCTTTTTCCGTCGTAAATAGGCATATATCCTTGGTCGTAAACGAAGTAATAGGTGTTGTTAGATTTGTTGGTGTAAGTACTGGTAAACAACTCGAAGTTAAACCCTTCTAAGGCTAAGGTCTGTCTTGCTACTGTAGTTTTTTTAGAGGTGTTGTATTTACTCAGTATGCGATAGTTTTTTCTTAATTGTGAATTCACGCGTTGTATCAAAACGTTTTTAATTCTATTTTTTGCATTATTGTAAGTACTCCTACAACTATTGTCACAAAACTTTTTATCTATTCTGCCAAGAAGTCGTTTCCCGCATTCCAAACAACCCTGCCTTATTTCTTTCATGATTACTAAATATATTTATGAAAAGGATGGAGTCTATTCTTATTGTCTCATTTTTAGTAAATATAGTAAATAATTGCTATAGTTGAGTTATGTAGAGTTGTAATTTAGAGAATAAACATAGGGTGAAGCTAAAATACTCAATAAATAAAAATATAAAATGGATAAATTCGCTATATAAAAGAATGTATTTATAACCTAATCAAAGTGATACTTATTTTAAAATTCTGTATTTTCGCAGTTTGAATAAAGAAAATAGTGATATGAGCAAAAAGTTTACAGAATACAGTGGATTAAATTTGCCTAAAATGGCGGATGAAATACTTGATTTTTGGAATAACGAATCGATTTTCGAAAAGAGTATTGAGCTTCGCAAGGCTAATAAACCGTTTATTTTTTTCGAAGGACCTCCTTCGGCAAACGGTATGCCTGGTATTCACCACGTAATGGCTCGAACTATTAAAGATATTTTCTGTCGTTATAAGACCCAAAAAGGATATTTGGTTGAACGAAAAGCAGGATGGGATACTCATGGGTTGCCTGTGGAATTAGGGGTCGAAAAAGAATTGGGTATTACTAAAGAAGACATCGGTAAAAAAATAAGTATTGAAGAATACAATCAAGCTTGTAAAGAAGCAGTGATGCGATATACAGATGTTTGGAATACACTTACCGAAAAAGCAGGGTATTGGGTCGATATGAGAAATCCCTACATTACCTATAAGCCTAAATATATGGAGAGTGTATGGTGGCTTTTAAAACAAGCTTACGATAAAGGACTGATTTATAAAGGTTATACCATCCAACCCTATTCTCCTAAAGCAGGAACTGGTTTGAGTTCGCACGAGCTAAATCAGCCTGGTACTTATCAGGATGTAACTGATACTACAGTGGTAGCGCAGTTTAAGGCTATAGCTGATACCTTGCCCAGACGTTTGAAAAATATTTCGAAAGATATTGCTTTTCTAGCGTGGACTACTACTCCGTGGACCTTACCTAGTAATACTGCTTTAACAGTAGGGCCAAAAATAGAATATGCTTTGGTTAAAAGCTATAACCAATATACACATCAACCGATTAATGTTGTCTTGGCAAAATCCTTAGTTACCAAACAATTTAACGGAAAGTATGAGGTTGTAGATAATATTGAAGACATAGAGAGCTATAGAGAAGAGAACAAGAAAATACCATATTTTATTGTTGAAACATTTTTAGGAACTGAACTAGAAGGTATTCGCTATGAACAATTATTGCCTTATGCTTTACCAGATAGCCATCCAGAAAATGCTTTCAGAATTATTCTAGGGGATTTTGTCACTACTGAAGATGGAACAGGAATTGTCCATACTGCTCCGACTTTTGGTGCGGATGATGCTTTGGTAGCCAAACAAGCTCAACCAGAAGTTCCGCCTATGTTGGTTAGAGATGAAAATGATAATCTGGTCCCTCTCGTGGATTTACAAGGAAGGTTTAGACCTGAAATGAAAGAACATGCTGGGAAATATGTGAAAAATGAATACTATGAAGAAGGACAAGAACCAGAAAGATCAGTAGATGTAGAACTAGCTATCCAACTTAAAGAACAAAATAAAGCTTTTAAAGTAGAGCGATACTTGCATAGCTATCCTAATTGTTGGAGGACCAACAAGCCTATACTTTATTATCCATTAGATTCATGGTTTATTAAAGTAACCCAATTCAAAGATAGAATGCACGAACTTAACAAGGGGATAAATTGGAAGCCTAAAGCAACAGGAGAAGGTCGTTTTGGTAATTGGTTAGCAAATGCAAACGATTGGAATTTATCACGTTCAAGATATTGGGGAATACCTTTGCCGATATGGCGAAGCCAAGATAAGACAGAAGAAATCATTATCGGGTCTGTCGAAGAGTTGAAGAAAGAAATGAGTAAAGCTGTGAAAGCTGGCTTTATGGATAAAGACATTTTTGAAGATTTTATAGTAAATGATTTTTCAGAAGAGAATTATGAACAGATAGATTTACATAAAAATATTGTCGATCAGATTGTCTTGTGTTCTAACAATGGAAAACCTATGTATCGTGAAGCAGATCTAATCGATGTATGGTTTGATAGTGGTAGCATGCCTTATGCACAATGGCACTATCCTTTTGAAAACAAAGAAAAAGTGGAAAAGATATGGCGAAAAGCAGACTTTATAGCCGAAGGAGTGGATCAAACAAGAGGGTGGTTCTATACCTTACATGCAATCGCTACTATGACTTTTGATGATATAGCCTACAAGAATGTAGTGTCGAATGGACTCGTTTTAGATAAAGAGGGACAAAAAATGTCTAAAAGTAAAGGTAATACTGTGGATCCATTCGAAACATTAGAAAAATATGGACCAGATGCTACACGTTGGTATATGATTAGCAATGCGAATCCATGGGATAATCTAAGGTTTGATGAAGAAGGAATAGGAGAGGTGCGTAATAAATTTTTTGGAACATTATATAATACCTATTCATTTTTTAGTCTGTATGCTAATATTGATAATTTCACTTATAAAGAAGAAGATATTCCACGGTCATCTAGACCAGAAATGGATCGATGGATCCTCTCAGAGTTACATAGCTTAATTAAAAAAGTAGATGTCTATTTCTCGGAATATGAGCCTACAAAAGCAGCAAGAGCTATTGGAGAGTTTGTATTGGAAAACCTAAGTAATTGGTATGTTCGTTTGGGAAGAAGACGTTTTTGGAAAGGAAGTTATAGTGAAGATAAAATCTCTGCTTATCAAACCTTATTTACTTGTTTGGAAACTATAGCTAAATTATCAGCACCTATTGCACCTTTTTATAGCGATAGACTATATAAAGACCTTATGTCGGGAGTGAATAAAAAGGCTAAGGAATCTGTCCATTTAAGTGATTTCCCAGTGTATGACGAAAGTTATATAGATTCCGATTTAGAGAGAAAGATGCAAAGAGCACAAAAAATAACTTCTTTGGTGTTCTCTTTACGACAAAAAGAAAAGATAAAAGTTAGGCAACCTTTACAAAAAATAATGGTTCCAGTATTGAATCATCAGATGAGAGAAGACCTTCTTTCTGTCGAAAACCTAATCCGTTCTGAAGTAAATGTAAAAGAAATTTCCATCATCGATCAAGATTCTGGTATCTTGGTCAAACAAGTAAAACCTAATTTTAAAGTATTGGGGCCTCGTTTTGGGAATGAAATGCGTTTTATAGCTCAGGCTATTTCAAAAATGGATCAAAATGCAATCAACAAGGTGGAACAAGAAGGACATATAGTTTTGGAAGTAAATGGACAGTCACAGAGGATTAGTACAGAAGAAATGCTGATCAGTCCTAAAGATATTGAAGGGTGGCAAGTAGCCTCTAGTGATGGGATTACGGTGGCTTTAGATATTACTATAACCCCCAAGTTAAAGAATGAAGGTATTGCAAGAGACTTGGTGAACCGAGTGCAGAACTTAAGAAAAGAATCAGGTTTTGAAGTTACAGATAGAATACAAATAACTTTGTTGGAAATAGAAGAGTTAAAAGTTGCGGTAACCGAAAATATTGACTATATTCAACAAGAAACTTTGACCGAGGAGTTGAGGTTTGTAAAAGAACTAGAGGAGGGGACTCCATTAGAGTTTGATGAGATCGTCTCAAAAATAAAAATTAATAAAAACTTATAAAAAAATAGGGTATGGATCAAGCAATAAAAACAAGATTCAGCGATGCTGAATTACAAGAATTTAAAGAGCTTATTTTAGAGAAAATAGCAAAAGCCGAAGAACATCTTGCACTTATTAATAGTGCTTATAAGAATGACACGGATAATGGTACGAATGATACTTCTCCTACTTTTAAAGCTTTCGAAGAAGGAAGTCAGGTAATGAGTAAAGAAGCAAACTCACAATTAGCGATTCGTCAAGAAAAATTTATCCGTGATTTAAAAAATGCACTCATACGCATAGAGAATAAAACATACGGTATATGTAGAGTAACTGGAAAACTTATAAATAAAGAAAGATTGAAACTGGTTCCTCATGCTACACTTAGTATCTATGCTAAGAATATGCAGAAGTAGATAGCTATTGCTTAATCGAAACTTTACATATCTCCCTAATATTTTCAACCGGTGTTTCGACATCGGTTTTTTCATTTATTAAGTTTTAGAAAGCTTTTAAATAGTAAAGCTTTCTATACTCAATATTATCTTTATTTTTGTTTTCTAAATTTTTACTATGCGTTTACGTAAAGCCGTTTTGATTATCGCTCTGATTCTTATAGTAGATCAGGTTTCCAAAATTTATATCAAAACCAATTTTTTCTTAGGAGAAGAAGTTTTTGTATTCAATTGGTTTCGAATTTTATTTGTAGAAAATGAAGGAATGGCATGGGGGATGAAGCTTCCTGGTAGCTATGGTAAGCTTTTGTTGACCAGCTTTAGGTTGTTGGCCATTGTAGGAATAGGGTATTGGCTTTATGATTCGATACGGAAAAAATTGCCAAAAGTAGTTCTTGTTGCAATATGCTTGGTTTTTGCTGGAGCAATGGGCAATATAATCGACTCTGTTTTTTATGGTATAATCTTCAATGATAGTCATGGACAGGTAGCGACTTTCTTACCAGAAATGGGAGGATATGCAAGCTTCTTTCATGGAAAAGTAGTGGATATGTTATACTTCCCCATATGGTCGGGATATCTTCCAGAATGGATACCTTTCAAAGGAGGGGAGTATTTTACTTTTTTTGAACCTGTTTTTAATATTGCAGACACCTCAATCAGTGTGGGAATAGGTTTATTATTATTATATAATAAATCAGCTTTTCCAAAATCAGAATCCGAAAATACAATTACACAAGAAAATTAAAAACGATATATTTTCTCGGGCGTAATACAATAATCCAGTTTTATATCATGAGGATCTGTTGCGATAGCGTCTTCTGGTCCAAAGAATGATAAACCGATGAAAAGAGAACCTTTGGAAGTTTGAGATAGAAAACGATCATAGAACCCTTTTCCATATCCTATCCGATTCCCTGTTCTATCATAGGCCATAAGAGGAACAAAAACTATTTCTATTTTATCTGAGGGAATTGAGATGCCATCAATAGGTTCAGGAACCCCAAAATTAACAGTTTCTATTCTAGTATTATCTTGAAGTAAAATATGAACAAGGTCTTTTCCATTTTTCATAACTGGGACACATATATTCTTATCTTTTCCTTGTAAAATATGTAAAAGATAATCGGTATTGATTTCCTTTTTTTCTACTATTGAAAGAAAAATATGATAAAACTCTTTATCCCAAATGGGCATTTCTAGAGATAAATTGGCGATAGCCAAACTCTTTTCTTCTATTTCTTCCGAAGTGAATGCTTTGCGAAGTGCTATGTATTTTTGTCGAATCGTATTCTTATCCATAATTTTAAATATTCTGATCATTGGAGATATGAAAAAGAGCCTCTCCTTTATGAACGATGGGAGATTGATTGGTATTTATGATATATCCAGCATGGGGTGCTAGAACTTTATATCTCATATTTCCATAAGGATCTGTTATAGTAGCAAGGAATTCATTTTTTTCGACATACTTCCCACAATCGATTTTAAGATGGAATAAACCACTTTCTGCAGCACGAAGCCATTTTGTTTTATTGATGAGAATGGGCTCACGTTTGTTTTTGGTAATGACAAACTTTTCGTCTAGCATCTCCAAAAAATGTAAAAAACGTTTCACACCATGTACAGCTTCCATTACAATATGTTTATTCCCTTCATTGGTTTTTCCTCCTTCAAAAAGTAAAGTAGGTACTCCAAGCTTATTACAAGAGTCACGATATGTTTTTTTTATAATATTAGAATATACAATAAAAGGAGCACCAAAAACTTTAGCAAGATTGAGAAGCCTCTCATCATTAGGTTTTATACGGATCTGAGCCGCATTATAACGTTGAGCACCTCCAGCATGAAAATCTAAACAATAGTCCACATGGGGGAGTATCTCTTTTGTAAAATGATAGGCTACTTGACTAGCAAGTGAACCGTTTTTAGTTCCAGGAAAACTCCGATTTAAATCCCTACCGTCGGGAAACTCACGTTTTCCATTTAAAAATCCAAAAATATTCAAGATTGGAATGCAAATTATAGTTCCTTTTTTGGGTCGGTTTATTTTACGAACGATAATGTTTCGTACAACTTCCACTCCGTTGATTTCATCGCCATGAATCCCTCCTGTTAAAAGTACTGTCGGACCAGGAACTAAAGAACGTTCTACGATTACAGGAATTTCTACATTGGTAGAGGTGTATAGTTTGGCAATATTGAAATCTATAGTTTTACTTTGTCCAGGAAGTATAGTCTCACCAAGTATTTTCAGTTCCATATCTATTTTTATTTAAAAAGTGAATGACGTTCAATATAAGAAATAATACTACGTGAAATGTTTTTTCCAGTAGTGGTTTCAATTCCTTCGAGCCCCGGACTAGAATTTACTTCAAGAACAATAGGACCTTTGTTTGATTGAAGAATGTCCACACCACATACTCCTAATTTTAAGGCTCGTGCAGCTTGTAAAGCTATTTTTTCCTCCTCATAGCTCAGTTTGATTTTGGTCGAAGTGCCACCACGGTGAAGATTGGACCTAAATTCTCCATCTTGACCTTGACGCCGCATGGAAGCAACAACTACTCCATCAACAACAATAGCACGGAGGTCGGTCCCTTTAGATTCTGAAATGTATTCTTGGATTAAAAATTTAACATCAGTGGCTTGTAAAGCTTCTATCAGGGCCAAGGTACCTTGATAAGACTCCGTCAAAATGACTCCTTCTCCATGAGTACCTTCGAGAAGCTTAATCACCATTTGTTCACTCTTTATCTGATTTATAAAAGCCTCTACATTATAACCAGAACCTAAAATGGTGTGAGGAATGGGAATATTTGCTTTTGCCAGAACTTGTAAACTTGTCCACTTATCTCGTGAATTGAGAATGGCTTGTGAAGAAACGGTTGTAAATACACCCATACTCTCGAAATGTCTAACAATATTAGTACCATAGTAGGTTATTGAAGCTCCAATTCGAGGAATGATAGCGTCAAAGTTTTCTAAGACTTCTTCTTGATAATATAAAACAGGTTTGTTGTTCAAAATCCCTGGAGTGCAGCAAGTAACATCGATAATACGAGTATTATGTCCACGGCGTTCCCCGGCACGTAAAAGACTCTGTGTGGAATATAAATAAGCTCCACGCGATAAAATGGCAATATTCATTGGGTGTGATAAGTTGTTACAACAGAATAAATATAGGTTTTTAAAACGATATCAAAGATGATGATTTATTTTTAAGTTTCCTATGGAACCGTTTATAAAAATCTTAAAAAATAAATCTCAATCTGCTCTCGAGTTCTTTTATTTCGAAATGGAAAAGAAAAACTGTCCTCTCATATTTCATAATATTCAGGATTCGGTATCTAATAAACAATACTTACCTTTGTGTGTATTATGGATAAACTATCTATCGAGTTACAATTAGCTACTTTGCCCCAAAGTCCTGGGGTGTATCAGTTCTATGATAAGGAGGATAAGATATTGTATGTAGGAAAAGCTATCAATCTTAAGAAAAGAGTCAGTTCATACTTTAATAAAATACATGATAATGCACGCACAAGGTTATTGGTAAAGAGAATATACAAGATAAAACATATAGTTGTCGAAACCGAAACGGATGCTTTATTACTGGAGAATAATCTTATAAAAGAGTATCAACCTCGTTATAATGTATTGCTAAAAGATGATAAAACTTATCCATGGATTTGTATTAAAAATGAACGATTTCCAAGGGTGTTCTATACGCGGAATCTAGTGAAAGATGGATCAGAATATTTTGGGCCTTACACTAGCATGAAAACAGTTCGTACCCTCCTTGAGTTAATTCGTTCACTATATCCGTTGCGCTCATGTAACTATCTACTATCTAAAGAAAATGTAGCCGAAGGCAGATATAAAGTGTGTCTAGAATACCATTTGAATAACTGTTTGGGACCCTGTGAAGGTTTGCAAACAGAGGAAGATTATATGAAAAATATAGAGGCGGTACGTCATATTATTCGGGGAGACTTTAGGGGGATGTTACAAGATTTTAGAAATCAGATGAAAAAACATGCCGAAAATATGGAATTCGAAGCGGCACAGCAAATCAAAGAGAAGATTGATATATTAGAAAATTATCATTCCAAATCTACAGTGGTCAATCCAAAGATTCATAATGTGGATGTTTTTACTATTCTTTCTGATGAAAGCTATGGATATGTAAATTTTTTACAAATTGCATTTGGAAGAGTCATTCGTTCCCATACCATGGAAATAAAAAAGAAAATGGAGGAGTCGGATAAAGAATTGTTGAGACTGGCTGTTATAGAATTAAGACAAAGATTTGACTCTCAGTCTAAAGAGGTATATCTGCCAATGGCTCTAAAACTAGGAGAACATCTAAAAGTGACGGTTCCAAAAGTAGGAGATAAAAAGCATATACTCGATCTTTCTTTGAGAAATGCAAAATACTTTAGGATGGAGCGTTTTAAACAAATGAAAATTGTAGATCCTAAACGTCATGAGAATCGAATTTTGACCCAGATGAAAACAGATTTAAGAATGACAGAGCTCCCACGACATATTGAATGCTTCGATAACAGTAATCTCCAAGGAACCAATCCTGTTGCAGCATGCGTAGTTTTTAAAAATGCGAAACCTAGTAAAAAAGAATATCGAAAGTTTAATATCAAAACTGTAGAAGGTTCCGATGATTACGAGTCTATGAGAGAAATTGTTTATAGAAGATACCGACGTGTATTAAATGACCAAAAGTCATTGCCTCAACTGATTGTGATTGATGGAGGAAAAGGACAGCTGAATGCCGCTATTGAAAGTTTGCAAAAACTAGAATTACAAGATAAAATTGCTATAATCGGGATAGCCGAAAGATTAGAAGAAATATTTGTACCAGGGGATTCTATTCCATTATATATTGATAAAACTTCGGAAACCTTAAAGGTAATTCAGAAAATTCGAAATGAAGCTCATAGATTCGGACTAAGTTTCCATAGGCAAAAAAGAAGTAAAGAAGCATTAAGTAGTGATTTAGATAATATTCCTGGAATTGGTCCTAAAACAATTGAGATATTATTGCAACATTTTAAGAGTTTAAAAAGAATAAAAACAACTAACTTTGAAACATTAGCCAAAGTGGTCGGTAAGGCAAAAGCTAAAGCAATAAAAAATTTTTATAATACTGAAATATGAAAAAATATCTTTTGCTCTTTAATTTATTCATCATTTTTAGTCTTTCTGCACAAAAGACCCCTGAATATTTAAATCTCCCTACAGATGATTTAAAGGTAGGATTAGTCTTGAGTGGTGGTGGAGCAAAAGGTTTTGCACATATTGGAGTGTTGAAAGCATTGGAGGAGAGTGGCGTTAGGGTTGATTATATAGCAGGAACGAGTATGGGGGCTATAGTAGGAGGATTATATGCTGCTGGATACACTGCACAGGAGCTTGATTCTATAATTACTCGAACTGATTTTACTACTTTAATTCAAGATTTGATACCCAGAGATGCAAAGACTTTTTACGAAAAAGCAGAATCTGATAGGTATGCTATTACTTTACCCTTCGATAAATTTAAATTGGGTCTTCCAGGTGGATTTTCGCGAGGACAAAATGTATATAATCTACTCTCTAGATTAACTCAACATGTTGGAAAAGTAGATGACTTTTCCGAACTATCCATCCCTTTTTTATGCATCGCCACCGATATCGAAACTTTTGAAGAAGTGGTGTTAGAGAGCGGTTCTTTGGCAAAAGCTATTGCAGCCAGCGGGGCTCTTCCATCTTTGTTTAATCCCAAATTGATAGACGATAGATTATTGATAGATGGAGGGGTGATTAATAACTTTCCAATCGATAAGATAAAATCCAAAGTGGATGTTGTAATTGGAGTAGATGTTCAAGATGACTTTAGAACTAAAGAAGAATTAAATTCGATTTTTGATGTAATGGCCCAACTTAGTAGTTTTACTACTACACGTGGATTAGACGAAAAAATGAAACAGGTAGATGTTTACATCCACCCCGATATTGCAGCCTATTCTGTAATGTCCTTCGATAAAAGCAATGAAATAATAAATTCGGGACAAGTCGCAGCAAATAAACAAATGGAAGCACTCAGAAAAATTGCTGCTAAACAAAAGAGAACTGAAAAGATTAGAGAAAAAATAATCTTAAAAGACTCTCTTAAAATACGAGAGATAAATATTGATGGAAATGAAAACTATACGCGATCGTATATAAAAGGTAAACTCAAATTAGATTCAAAAGAAAAAGTAAGTTACAAAGACTTCGATTTAGGCATATATAACCTATTGGCAACAAGAAACTTTTCAAGTATAGATTATGAATTTGATGAAGTAGATGAGAATGAGTATATCGTCAATTTTAATTTAAGAGAAAACCCCAATAGACAGTCTTTACGTATTGCAGCACATTATGATGATGTGTATAAAACTTCCGCTTTATTAAATTTTACTATTAAGCGTTTACTTACTAATAATGATATATTTTCATTTGATTTTATTGTAGGGGACAACCTACGTTATAATTTAAACTACTATATAGACAAGGGGTTGCATTGGAGTATAGGTTTTAATTCTAAGTACGATACTTCCGAAATTAATGCTGATGTAAGCTTATTGGGACCTGAATTTGATGATTTAGGAGAAACACCAGAAATAAATCGATTGGCAGTTACTCATAATATATTTAGAAATAGAGTGTACTTAGAAACTCTGTTTAAAAGACATTTCTTAGTGGGCATGGGTGCCGAACATAAATGGTTACGAGTACATTCTGAGACATTTGGATTGGATAATAGTAATGCTAAAACTACTTTTTATAATTCCAATCTTTATAGTGCGGTGGGATACGTGGTTTATGATACTTTCGATGATACTTTTTATCCTAGCCGTGGGCTATTCCTTCGAGGGGATATCGAACAACTTATTTATGCAGATAAGAGACAAAACGAAAGTGGATCTTTTAGTGTAGTTCAAGGACAAGCTTCTGGTGCCTTGCCTATTGCAGATAAACTTACGTTTATAAGTACATTCGAAGCGGGTTTCACTTTAGGACATCAAACCACTAAATCCTTAGATTTTTTATTAGGTGGTTTTGGATATTCTTCAGCACATAATATGGTACAGCTATTAGGATATGCTCCTTTTAGTCTAAGAGGGGACTCTTATATGTTAGTTAGAGCTACTTTAGACTACGAATTTATGCCGAAAAACCATATTAACCTAAGTTATAATGTTGCGAATGTAGAAGATGACCTTTTTAAAAATGGAAATTGGTATAAGGAAGTGCAATATACAGGATTTGCAGTTGGATATGGCTTGAAAACTTTTTTTGGACCTATAGATGTTAAGTATTCTTACTCACCCGAATTTAAAGATTCACAATTTTATGTAGTTATTGGCTACCCTTTCTAAAGATGAAATCTTATTGAATTTAATTTAGTCTGGATTTTAATTCCTGCTATTACCAAATGAGTTTTAGCCTCAAGGTTTGGGTATTTCAATAAAAAAATACGATATTTGAGAAAAACATAATTGCTATGCCGTTTTATCATAAACTAGGAGAAATACCTCCAAAGCGCCATACCCAATTTCGAAAGCCTAATGGGGAATTGTATTACGAACAGCTTTTTGGAACCATAGGATTTGATGGGATGTACACAAATCTGTATCATATTCACCGTCCTACTCAAGTTAAAAATATAGGGAAAAGATACTCTATAGCTCCAGAAATAGCGGAAGCCAATAATATTGAATCCCTTTTGTTAAAAGGTTTTGAAGTGCCTCCTACAGAAGATTTCTTAGAAAGTAGGAAGATTATCCTTACGAATTCAGACTGTCATATTGCTTTGGCAGCTCCTACAAAATCTATGGATACCTATTTCTATAAAAATACAGATTCAGACGAAGTAATTTTCATCCATAAAGGAAAAGGGGTTTTGAAAACATTGATGGGGAATATCCCTTTTGAATATGGGGATTATCTGGTAATACCAAGAGGAATTATCTATCAAATGTATTTTGAAACTGATAACAATAGATTATTTATAGTAGAATCTAAAGACCCCGTCTATACTCCCAAACGATATAGAAACTGGTTTGGGCAACTTTTGGAACATTCGCCTTTCTGTGAAAGAGATTTTAGGGCCCCTTCTAAACTTGAACCTATTGATGAAATAGGAGTTTTTTTGATGAAGGTAAAGAAAAATGATGAAATTATCGAATTAGAATATGCGACTCATCCTTTTGATGTAGTAGGGTATGATGGATACAATTTTCCATACGCATTTTCTATTCACGACTTCGAACCCATCACAGGTCGTATTCATCAACCGCCACCTGTACATCAAACATTTGAAACTGCGGGAATGGTAATATGTAGCTTTGTTCCCAGATTGTATGATTATCATCCCGATGCTATTCCAGCACCTTATAACCATAGTAATATTGATAGCGATGAGGTACTGTATTATGTGGATGGAGATTTTATGAGCCGAAATAATATTGATGTAGGATATGTTACTTTACATCCAGCGGGAATACCTCATGGTCCACATCCAGGTGCAGCAGAACGTAGTATTGGTAAAAAAGGTACAGAAGAATTGGCGGTGATGGTCGATACTTTCCGCCCTTTGAAATTGACAAAAGAAGCCCAGAAAATAGCTGATCCCGACTATTATAAATCTTGGCTAGAATAAATAAAAAAATAAAAATAAAAATGAGTGAAAAAGAAAATATCAAATCCGTAGAGTACGGTTTGGAAAAAATTTTTGATGGTGCACAAGACTTTTTACCATTACTTGGAACCGATTATGTAGAGTTCTATGTAGGAAATGCTAAGCAAGCAGCCCATTATTACAAAACTGCATTCGGATTTCAATCCTATGCCTATGCTGGTCTTGAAACTGGAGTTCGTGATCGAGCATCTTATGTATTGAAACAAGATAAAATTCGGTTAGTACTGACCACCGCATTAAATAGTGAATCTCCAATAGGCGAACACGTAAAGAAACATGGTGATGGGGTTAAAATTGTAGCACTATGGGTAGAAGATGCACGTAAAGCATACGAAGAAACTACCAAAAGAGGTGCAAAATCCTATATGGAACCACAAGTGGAAAAAGATGAACATGGCGAAGTAGTACGAGCAGGAATCTATACTTATGGTGAGACTGTACACATGTTTGTAGAACGCAAGAACTATAACGGTACTTTTCTTCCAGGCTATCAAAAGTGGGAATCGGATTACAATCCTGAACCAGTAGGTTTAAAATATATTGACCATATGGTAGGAAACGTGGACTGGAATCAAATGAATAAATGGGTGAAATGGTATGAAGATGTAATGGGATTTGTAAATTTTTTGTCTTTTGATGATAAACAAATTCATACCGAGTATTCTGCCTTGATGTCCAAAGTAATGGCTAATGGGAATGGACGTATTAAATTTCCAATCAATGAACCTGCCGAAGGAAAGAAAAAGTCACAAATAGAAGAGTACTTGGATTTTTATGAAGGAGAAGGAGTTCAACATATTGCGGTTGCGACAGACGACATCATCAAAACCGTGACCGAGATGCGTAGCCGAGGAGTAGAATTTCTCTCTCAGCCCCCTCAAACCTACTATGATTCCGTACCATTACGATTAGAAAAATTCGACCATCAATTGCAAGAAGATATTAAAAAACTACAAGGTCTTGGTATTATGATTGATGCGGATGAAGAAGGGTATTTATTACAAATTTTCACAAAACCTGTGGAAGATCGACCTACATTATTCTATGAAATTATTCAAAGGATGGGAGCTAGAGGGTTTGGAGCAGGAAACTTTAAAGCTCTCTTCGAGTCAATAGAAAGAGAGCAAGAAATTCGCGGAACTCTGTAAAATTATTGATTAAATAGTTAATTCAATCACAAATATACCCTGTCTGAACTTCAGATAGGGTTTTTTATGCAATATTTGATAAGAATAAATAGTAAGACTTAACCTAATACAAAAGAATAAAATATGAGAAGATTACCTTTTTTAATTTGCTTTCTTCTTACTTTATATAGCTTTGGTCAAAGTAATAATACATTTGGAGATGGAGAATATTTTCGATTCCGAGTACATTATGGGATTTTGACAGCGGGATATGCCGAGCTCAATGTAAAAGCTACTGAACTAAATGGAAGACCTGTATTTCACATCAAAGGAGAAGGGAAAACAAGAGGAGTATCTAGAGTGTTTTTTAAAGTAGATGATTATTATGAAACCTATATAGACCAAGAGACCAATCAACCTTATCGATTTATTAGAGATATTTATGAAGGCGGATACACAAAGGATATTATAATGAATTTCGATCACCGAAACTCTTCAGTATTAGTCCATGATAGAAAACATAATACAGAAGAAATATTTAATATAGAAAAACACACCCAAGATTTATTATCAAGCTTTTATTATTTAAGAAATCAAATAGGGGATAAAGTATTAGAAGAAGGAGAGTTTATGGATATTAATATTTTTTTCGATAAAGAGAATTATGTGATGCGTCTCAAGTATTTAGGAAAAGATGAAATAAGAACTCCTTTTGGAAAAGTTTCCTCTCTAGTGTTTAGACCTTATGTTCAATCAGGAAGAGTATTTAAAGAACAAGAAAGTCTTACGGTTTGGATAAGTGACGATGCCAATAAAATACCTTTGTTGATAAAAGCCGAGCTTGCCGTAGGATCTTTAAAAGCTACTTTAACAGACTTTAAAAACTTGAAGTCTGAATTCAAAACTAACTAAAATAAGACCGAATGTGCAGAAAGTTAATATTTTAGCATTTCAAGTTAGGCTATTTACACATTTATTTAGATATTTGAAGGTTAATAATTGAAAACACATTGTATAACCTCTACAAAAGCTTATTTAGGATTGTGAAAAAAATTGGTTTGATGATTACTGTAGTACTGTTACAGATAGCTTGTAACACTACAAATAAAGAAGATAAAGCCCTAGCTAAGAATCAGAATACTACTAAAGAAATAGAACAAAAAGAAGTCAAACCGACAATCGAATATGGTTTTCTAATCGATGATTACGAAATTGTTCGTGATACGATTCGTTCTGGGGATACCTTTGGAGAAATATTGAATAGGCACGGGGTATCACATGCTACAGTGTTGGAAATTGCTAATAATCATAAGGACAAATTTGATGTTAGAAAAATAAGAGAAGGTCGGCCCTATGCTATTTTACGTACCAAGGAAGAAGAGGCGACTACTAGAGCTTTTATATATGAGAAAGATAAAGTAGAGTTTACTGTTATAGATTTCCAAGAAGAATTAAAAGTACATAATAAGAAAAAACCAGTCACTATTAAAGAGCATGAAGCCTCTGGGGTAATAACAAGTTCACTTGCGAAAACCATGCAGGATCAGAATCTTAGCCCCCTGATGACCGATAGGCTGTCTAATATCTATGCGTGGACTGTAAATTTCTTTAAATTACAAAAAGGAGATAAATTTAAAGTGGTTTATACACAAAAATATATCAATGATACGATTCCAGTAGGCCTAGGCGAAATAAAAGCAGCGATCTTTGAGCACGGTGGTAAACCTTTGTATTCCTTTAATTTTGCTTCTGAAGAAAGCAAAGATATCTATGACTTTTTCGATGAAGAAGCCAATAATCTACGTCGTGCATTTTTAAAAGCACCTGTACAATATAGTAGAATCTCTTCCCGATATAATTTAAATCGACGTATTGCGTATTATGGCAATAAAGTGCGTCCTCATCTAGGAACTGACTTTGCAGCACCTATAGGCACCCCAATTCTGGCTACCGCAGATGGAGTGGTAAGTGAATCTGCAATGCGAGGTGGGAATGGAAACTATGTTAAGATACGCCATAATTCCACTTACGAAACTCAATACTTACATATGAAAAGCAGAAATGTAAAAGTGGGAGAATATGTAAGACAAGGCGATGTTATCGGGTGGGTAGGAATGACAGGTAATACAAGTGGACCTCATGTCTGTTACCGTTTTTGGAAAAATGGAAAACAAGTAGATCCTTTTATGCAAGATCTTCCAGCATCTGAACCTCTAGAAGAAAAATACCATGAAGAATATTTTGCTTTTATTCAACCCCTCAAAGAAAAGCTAGATAATATACAATATAATTAAACATTAAGTTTTAAAAAAATAAAATGGGGGATCGTACTCCTACGGTCTCCATTTCTATTTACAATGTTACAAAATGATTAAATTTTCATATCCTTAATTTTCTCGACTTTAAATTCTGATTTCTTTAAAGAAAAAGTGTATTTTTGCCTTCGTATTACTAATTCAATCAAAATACACCATGAGAAAACATCTTCTTTTATTATTAATTTTACTAGGGACAGCCGCTATGTACGCTCAAAATCAAGTGTCGGGTACTGTAGTAGATGCTGCATCAGGAACTCCACTTTTAGGGGCAAGTGTCCAATTAAGTGGAACTTCTACTGGAGTAGTTACCGATTTTGATGGTAATTTTACTTTGAATGTGGAGGCAACCTCAGGTAAATTAAATGTGTCCTACGTAGGTTATGTTCAACGTAGTGTCGAATTTAATATGTCTGGAAATCAGGTTGATATAGGTCAAGTAAGACTGAGAGCTGATGATAATGTACTGAACGAAGTGGTTATTGTAGGTTCTGGACTTATAGATTTGGCGGCAGACCGAGAAACGCCGATTGCAGTTTCTACAGTTTCAGCGCAAGAAGTTCAAAGAAAATCAGGAAACCAAGAATTCCCCGAAATTCTTAAGAATACTCCTTCAGTTCACGTTGCAGGACAAGCAGGGGGATATGGAGATTCTAGAATGTACGTAAGAGGATTTGACCAAACCAACACCGCTTTCTTACTTAACGGACAACCGATTAATGGTATGGAAGATGGAAAAATGTATTGGTCTAACTGGCAAGGAATGACCGACGTAGCAAATGCTATTCAAATTCAAAGAGGATTAGGATCTTCAAAATTGGCCATTTCGTCTGTAGGAGGAACTGTTAATATAGTAACCAAAGCCACTGAGTTGGATCAAGGTGGATTTGCTCTAGGTTTAATAGGGGATAATAATTATCAAAAAACCTCTGTAGGATACAATACAGGATTGATGGAAAATGGCTTCGGAGCAAGTGTGATGTTTACACATTGGGCTGGTGACGGATATAACAAAGGAACATCAGGTTGGGGACAAAACTATTTTATTTCTTTAGGATATAAAATGAATGAAAAACACCAATTTAACTTTTTGTTGTTCGGAGCACCACAACAACATAAACAAAACTTTACAAAGTCTATCTCACAATACCTAGAACATGGTAGAACCTATAATAGTAACTATGGACTATATAATGGGAAAATTCTAAATGAACGTACCAACTACTATCATAAGCCTGTAGCAAACCTTAACTGGGATTTTCAAATCAACGAAAAAACTTCCTTGGCAACAGTACTCTATGCTTCCTGGGGACGTGGAGGTGGAACAGGACCGTGGGGAAGAAGCGCTAATAAAGTTACTACATCGGATGGATTGGTTGATTTTGATCAAATCCATCAAAATAACCAAAATATTGCAGATGGGATAGGTTCTTTTGGTAACGAAGGATATGCTTTGCGTTCTTCGGTAAACAATCACCAATGGTATGGACTGGTTTCTAATTTGAACTATGAAATAAATGATAACTGGAGCTTGAATACTGGGTTGGATGTAAGAAGTTATACTGGAACACACTATAGAAGATTGTCAAATCTTTTAGGACTAGAAGGATGGGAAGTAGGAGCAGGAGATAATGTGCAAATGCCAGATGCTTATGTAGTATCAAAAGTATATAGTCCGCATCCTTGGAGATCAATGTTTGACGATGTGCCAGAAGACCAACGTATTGACTATGACTATGACGAAAGAATTAATTATGGAGGAATATTCGGACAATTAGAATATTCTATCGAAAATTTCTCAGCTTTCGTTCAAGGAGCGGTTTCATCACAATCACACGTGCGTTGGGATAGATTCCAATACACTAAAGAAAATGAAAAGTCTGAAACAGTAACCAATACTGGATATAATATTAAAGGAGGAGCTAGCTACAAAATTAATAATCATGCTATTTATGCAAATGCTGGACATTACTCTAGACAGCCTTTCCACGACAATATCTACTTGAACTACGGAAACGAGGTGAACCCTTTGACAAAGAATGAAAAGATATTAGGACTAGAACTTGGATATGCTTATACCAGTCGCGTTTTTAGTGCTAATTTAAACCTGTATCGAACTTCATGGAAAGATAGAGTAACTACCAATTCTGTTCTTGACCCTGTAACTGACATTCTAACTTACGAGCAAAATTCAGGAGTACATCAATTACACTCAGGAGTGGAAGTGGACTTTATTGTAAGACCTACAGATAAATTGGATGTAAAAGGTTTTGCTTCTTTCGGAGATTGGAAGTATGACGACGATGTACATAGAAATATCTATGATGAAAGTCAAAACCTGATATCTACTACTACTGATGATATTAAAGGTGGTAAAGTGGGAGATGCAGCGCAAACTAACCTAGGAATTGGTGCAGTTTACTATATCACCGATCAATTTTCTGTAGATTCTGATTTTAGATATTATTCTAAACTATACGCTAATCGTGTTGTGAAAAATAATATTGAATTACCCGACTATAATCTAGTGGACCTAGGGGTTAATTACAATATGAATCTTGGTGAAGGAAAAGTAAACTTCCGTTTAAACATTAATAACTTATTTAGTAAAATCTATCTAGCAGAATTAAGCTCAGCTGTAGCTGCAGAAGAAGGAGATACTACTTATAGAGGTATCAATGTGGATAACGTAGGATACTTCGGAAACGGTAGAACTTGGAACTTCTCTATGAGATATACATTCTAATACGGCTCCTCTAGAGATTAATATTTTTAAAGCACAGTGATCTGCAAAGATGACTGTGCTTTTTTCATATTATGAATCCATTTTTTTTTAAGTTTAAACCCCTATCCTTATAAATAAAGAAGAGCAGTAATTGTAATTATTTAATCCTATTCTACTTTAAATAACTACCTTTGACATTAAACTCTTAAACTAAAAACATATGCACACTGTAGTTTTACACACTCACTCTTTTTGGGCTTATATAATCCTGATTGTACTTATTATTACGCTGATCAATTCCATAGTTGGACTAGCAGGAAAAAAAGAATTTATAAGTAAAGATTTTAGACTGGCTCTATTTTCACTTATCGTTACCCATATTCAATTACTTTTAGGTTTAATTCTATGGTTTGTTTCACCCATGGGATTAAAAGCCATTACCAATAACGGAATGGGTGAGGTAATGAAGAACTCTGTTTTGCGTCTCAATGCAGTGGAACATCCGCTGATGATGATTATAGCAGTAATTCTAATTACTATAGGGTTCTCAAAACATAAAAAGAAATTAGTGTCCAATCAGAAATTTAAAACCATAGTAATTTTCTATTTATTAACTTTGATTGTTATTTTAGGAAGATTACCTTGGGCTCAATGGTTCTGATTAGAATATAGAATATAAAAAATCAACCGTTTCGAATGCATTCGAAACGGCTGATTTTTTTTATAATGGAGAAATTATTTCTCTTTAATTAAATAAATAAAGACCGGAAAATGATCGCTATAACCTCCAGTCCATCCTTCATTGGAATAGCTCCTATAAGGATAACCTTTATACCGACCTTGTGGCGTGGCTAAATAAGGTTTATTAAAGACACCAGCTTGATAGAATTGTAAAGTAGCATAATTTTTCTGAGTTAAAGATTTTGAAACCATCATCTGATCAAATAGATTCCAGCTATCTCGCCATGCCAATGAGCCTACCCCTTTATTAAACATATACTCCATTGGGTTATATAGGTCTTTTGCATCAAGTTGCTCACGATTGGATTTTGTGCCTAATCCTTCTTTAATACTAGGACTTACAGGGTCGTCATTAAAATCTCCCATATTGATAATCTTAGCATGGGCATCCAAACTTAATAAAGAGTCCACAATATGTCGATTCAGTTCTCCAGCTTTGATTCTGTTGGGTAAGCTTCTCGCTTCACCTCCACTTCGAGAAGGCCAATGATGAACAATAAAATGTACTTTTTCACCTTCTAGCAACCCACTTACAACCAATTGATCCCGAGTGTGGAGCCTTCTAGAATCATTTCTAGCATCAAAAATTTTTAAACGATGCGAATGAGTATTCGTGGGAGTAAATTCACTTTTCTTATAAAGTAAACCAACATCTATTCCACGAAGATCAGGAGAGTCGTAATGTACAATACTATATTCAGAATTTTTTAATGCCTCTTGATTGACTAAATCGTTCAGAACATTGTAATTCTCTATTTCTGCTAAGCCTATAACAGTAGGGGTAGTACCAGTAAATTCTTTTCCGATATCAGCAATTACTTTGGCTAGATTTTTTTGTTTTAATTGATAAATCTCTTCAGTGTAAAACTTTTCACCTCTTACTGTACGATCATGGAATACTGTGTTTGGATCATCTTCCAAGTCAAATAAGTTTTCTACATTATAAAAGGCTATAGTATGAGCTTTATACTCTTTATTAGAGTTTTCTGCACTTCTATCCGAAAAAGTGGTTCCAGAGGTAGAACAGCTCAATATTAGAATACTTGTTAAAAATAAGAATGTAATTTTCTTCATAATAGGTCTGTATAAATGTCCATGTGTAAATATCGGATTATTCGCGAGCTTCTACTAATATTCTTCCTTTTAAAATATGTAAATTTGTGTACTATATAATTATAAACTCTATTTTAATATGACGAAAAAGTACCTTTTAACCCTGTGCTTATCTGTGTTTCTCACAGTATTTGCTACAGCACAGCAGACAAGCGTGCGGGGTAAAATTGTAGAGAAATCTACGCATGAAGCCATTTCGGAAGTAGAAGTGTTTATTGATAATTCCGATTTTGCACAAACTACTGATTTCGAAGGTGAATTTATGTTTGTAGATAATAAGCTTCCTTTAGGTGAAGGGGTGCTAATTCTCCGTCGAATTGGATATGAAACCCAGTTCATTCCTATTGTTATTAATGAAGCTAAAGAATTGAACTTAGGAACGATTTATTTACAACCAGATATTAGTGCTTATAATACAGATGTAGGTATTATTAGCCTTTCCGATGAAGAGTTAGATCAAGAGGATGGAAGTGCTTCAAATATTTCAGGGTTATTGCAATCCTCGAAAGATGCTTTCTTACAAGCAGCTGCTTTCGATTTTAGTGCTACTTTTTTTAATCCCCGTGGGTATGATTCTGAGTATGGTAAAGTTCTTATCAATGGAATCCAAATGAACAAACTCTTTAATGGAAGACCTCAATGGAGTAATTGGGGAGGATTGAACGACGCTACTCGCGATCAAGTGTTCTCGATGGGAATGGAAGCTAATGATTATAATTTTGGTGGGTTAGCAGGTTCGACCAATATTATCATGCGTGCTTCCCAATATAGAGAAGGAGGGAGTGTGTCCTATGCTTCTGCCAATGCTAGTTATATAGGTCGAGTTATGGCTTCTTATAATACAGGTTTAATGCCAAATGGTTGGGCTTTTAGCGTATTAGCATCTAGACGCTTTGCAAACGAAGGGTATAACGACGCTTCTTTATATGACGCTAACTCTTTCTTTGCTGCAATAGAAAAGAAAATTAATAATAAACATAGTCTTAACTTGACTGCGTTTTTCACGCCTAATAGAAGGGGTAAAACCTCTCCTAATACTCAAGAAGTGTATGATTTAAAAAATACGCGTTACAATGCTTATTGGGGACGTCAAGAAGGGGAGAAAAGAAATTCTAGAATGAGAAATATTGAAGAACCTGTCATCATGTTGAATCATTTCTGGGATTTCAATGAAACAACAAGCCTAAATACCAACGTTGCTTATCAATTTGGGAAATGGGGAGATAGTCGTTTAGGATATGATAATGCCCCTAATCCCGATCCTACTTATTACCAAAAACTTCCGAGTTTTTTTATTGGCGATCCCAATGGACCTCGCTATGACCAAGCATACTTAGCTATGGAAAGGTTTCAAGAAGATGGACAAATCGATTGGAATCGTATGTATGAAACAAACTTAGCCTATGGGGGAACGTCGCGATATTATTTATATGAAGATAGAAGTGATGATAAACAGTTTTCTGCTAATACAATATTTACAAAACGCATGGATAATATCACCTTGAATGCTGCTGTAAATTATCGAAACCTCAATTCTCATAATTTTGCAAATATGCTGGACCTTCTTGGTGGGAATGGCTATTTGGACGTGGACACATATAATTATGGTGACGCTGCACAAAGCGATTTGAATAATCCAGATAGAATTATCGATAGAGGAGAAACTTTCAAATATAATTTTAAGCTCTTGGCAGAGCAGTATGATGCTTTTATACAAGCACAATTCAAGTATAATAAAGTTGATTTCTATATCGCTGCTGAGGCAGGGAATACCCACTATCAACGTGATGGACTATACCAGAATGGTGCTTTTGCAGATAACTCTTTTGGTAAAAGTGAAAAGCTAGACTTCACAACTTATGGCCTTAAAGGAGGTCTTACTTACAAAATTACAGGAAGACATTTGCTGGATCTCAACACCGCTTATTATACTCAAGCGCCTACCTTGAGAAATTCCTTCTCTAATTCTAGACAAAACAACGACGTCGTTAAAGGTATCACAGAAGAAAAAATAAAAAATGTAGATCTAAGTTATATCTATCGATCACCATGGCTAAAAACACGATTAACGGGTTTTTATACTAAAATAGAAGATGCATCCCAGATTTCTTTCTTTTATGCAGACGGAATTTCTGGACTAGGAAGGAATACCACTACAGCATTTGTGCAAGAAGTTCTAACGGGTGTCGATAAACAACATTTGGGTGCAGAGTTAGGAGTAGAAGCCCAAATTACTCCAACCGTAAAACTTAAAGGAGCAGCAGCAATTGGTCAATATACTTATGATAACAACCCAAACCTATATCTTACTTCTGATGATTTTGAACAAGAGTTGGAATTTGGCAAATCATATTTAAAAAATTATAAGTTATCAGGAGGTCCACAACGAGCCTATCAGATAGGTTTTGAATATCGAGATCCGAAATATTGGTGGGTAGGAGCTACTGTCAATTTTTTCTCCAATGCTTATGCAGACATTGCCCCTATTGCTAGAACCCAAAACTTTTATATGGATAGTAGTGGATATCCCTTTAATAACTATGATGAAGACGTAGCAAGAGAGTTATTAAAACAAGAACGTTTTGATAGCTATACTTTAGTAAATCTAGTAGGAGGAAAATCTTGGAGAATAGACGATTACTTTATCGGTTTCTTTGCTTCCGTAAATAACGTATTTAATCAAAAATACAAAACCGGTGGATTCGAACAAGGTCGAAACGCTAACTATCAAACGCTAAGTGAAGATGTAGGTAAAGAAAAAAGAGTTTTCGGACCCAAATACTGGTACGGAAATGGAACAACCTATTATTTAAACCTGTATTTTAGATTTTAAATCAAAGAATTATATAAAAGAAAAATATATTTTACCATGAAAAAAAATATAAATTATATCTTGTTACTCCTTTCCTTAGTACTGGTAGGAGGAGTTTTTACCGCTTGTGTAAATGATGATGATTATTCCATTCCTGAGTTTGTAGTGGAAGAGCCCGATGTGGATGTAAATTTTAGTATTGCTGAACTTCTAGGGATGATTGAAGAAACCCCTACAAAAATAGAGTCCAGTCAACCTCTCTATATAGAGGGATATGTGGTTTCGAGCGATGAAGCAGGGAATTTTCATAAAAACCTGGTTATACAAGATAAACCTGAAAATCCCACGGCAGGAATAAATATTTCTACCCATGCCACCGATATGTACACTTTTTTCGAACCAGGAAGAAAAGTATATGTACGAATTGATGATTTATATGTCGGAGTGTATCGTGGATTACCTAGCTTAGGTGATAATGGTACCGAAGTAGAACGAATGAGTGCAGAAGAGTTTGATGAAAGAGTATTGCGTTCCAATACCAAAGAAGAATTGGTGCCCACAATAGTTAAAATCAATCAAATCTCTGATGCTAACCTTAATACGCTAATTCAATTTAATAATGTTGAATTCCCTACAGAATATGCAGGATTAACCTATGCGAATCCTGATGATAATTTTGGCGTGGATCGAAGTGTTTACGATTGTGAAAAGAATACCGTTATTATGCGTAATAGTGGCTATGCTGATTTTAGAACACAGCGTATGCCTACAGGTAATGGAACATTATTAAGTGTATTGAGTGTGTTTAACGGAACCTATCAGTTAATGATTCGTGATACAAAGGATGTGGATTTTTCAGGTGAAAGATGTGATGGGAGTGATAACGGAGGAGGGGATGTAGAAGTAGTAGGCTTACCTTTCCAAGAAAATTTTGAAGGATTAGTAGATTTCGAATCCATTTCACTTACAGGCTGGACTAATCAAGATGTCAGTGGGAGTGCTAGATTATGGGAGGCTAGAAGCTTCGATGGGAATGGATATGCTCAATTGACCGCTTACAATGCAAATTCTGCTGTAGAAACTTGGTTAATTACTCCAGGCTTAGATTTATCTACTGTTAATCAGGCCTATTTATCCTTCGAAACAAAAGATGGACATTATAATGGTGAGGCGCTTTCGGTATATGTGTCAACTGATTTTGATGGAAATGCATCAGCTGCTTCTTGGACAGAAGTAGAAGGACTTACTATTTCACAGGGCCATACCAATGGATATGGAGATAACTTTATTTTCTCTGGTAATGCAGCACTTTCTTCTTATGTAGGAGAAGTGGTTTATATAGGATTTAAATATGAAGGTTCTGGTGAGGGCGTCAGTACCACAATACAGTTGGATAATGTATCTGTTAATGAAGAGGGATCCGATGGCGGAGGAGGTGATGATGGAGAAGAACCCGAGCCTCCAACAGAGAATGCTATCCTAGCTTTTGCAGGAGCCGATTTTGAAAACTGGAATGATTTTGTAGGAGGCTTGAACAGTTTCGGTATCCAGAATTATGCTACTCAAAGTTCAGGTACAGGTAGAGAAGGAAGCGCTGCGCTTAAAATTGCTACAGATCCTACTACGACAGATGGAAATGATTATGTTTTCACTGCATTAGCCACAGAAGACTTGCCAAATAACTACCAGAAAATTTCTTTCTATATGAAAGGAAGTTCAGATAAGTCAGTTTCTTTGAATGTTTATAAAGATGATGGAAGTTATTATAGCTTTAATTTAGGGAGTTTAACCTCAAGCACATCCCTATCTCCAGCTGAAAATAACCAATATAATGGAACTATTAATACAAACGGAAACTGGGTGTTAGTTACACTCGATTTATCAACGATTTCTGATCTTAATACAAATAATACTTCGGATAACTTCTTTGCACTAAAAATAGGTAAAAATGCTAATTACGATTTGCATTTTGATGATTTTATAATAGAGTAGAAGTCACCTTATTAAAGAACAAAACAAAATCCGCTTTTAATATCCATTAAAAGCGGATTTTGTTATATAATTAATTCTAGTAAATCTTGTATTGATGTGTAAAAGTATGGCCCTTGAAAAAAGCAAGTATGCTGATTGACTAAAGAGCTAGCTGAGCTATATATCACAAATAGACTCAAGAAAAACAGAGTGAAATTTACTTGTTTTATTTATATTATGAAAAGGACATATTTATAAATCTACTCCAAGAGAGACAATAAAGTTTCGTTGTATTTTATCTATACTATACATATTGTTATGTGTCGGTAGCATCAAATTTTTAGTGTCTTGTGAAGATTGGAGATAAGCTACATCTATATTAAAGCCGATAAAGTTAAATCCAAGTCCTAAAGAATATCCTTTAGTGTCACTCATTATATTTGAGTCCTTATAAGGAGATTGTTTATAATGTAATCCCCCACGGAAACTCACGAAGGCTACATTATATTCTCCCCCCAATCTTAAGCTAGAACTAGCTTGCAAAGCATCGTTTAGAATATCGTTTTGTTCTCCAAAATAATCATTGCTTCTTGGTTTGAAACGGATGTTAGCATTGTTGGTATATTCATATTGTAAGCTGAGCAAACCTTGTTGTCCAAAAACATACGCAAAACTAGCACCTATCTTACTGGGAGTTCGAATCGTATATTCTTCATAATAATTTACCACATTTGGACGTATGGATAGGTTACGCCAGTTATTGCTGTCATTGTCATAATATTCTGACTCGATAGATTGTCTCGTTTCTTCCTCAATTTTAGTCCATTTAGGACTAGAATAACTCAACCCAAAACGCATTCCATTTTCCAATCGATAGATAGCTCCTACCTGCGCTGAGAATCCTGAACCATAAGTACGTAGGTTTTCTGCAAAAGCTGCATATCGGATTCCTCCGCTGTTATCTTCTGGTATTTCTTCAAAAACGTGAGTCTGTTCAAAATCTATTATATGAGAATTTAAATTGAGACCTAAGTATAAATTTTCTATTAATTGGGCTCCTAAATTAAAAGAGAAAGTCCCTTGGTATCCTCTTTCTTGAATAGTGTTTCGCTGATCAAAATGCTTGCCATTTACATTTGGATAATATTCTATATTATGGATGTTTTCAGGATCAGTAGCATCTATCAGATAAGCTTGATATCCTAAAAAAGCAGTTTGGACGTTACTACCATAATTCTCTCCGAGATAAGTGTACAGATCAGAATAAGATTCATTACTCCGCAGATTAAGTAAATCTAACTCTACCCCATGTGCAACTTCAGCAAAATAATCAGCCAAAGAATAGTTGTTGATTCCTTGAATAATAGCATTCATGCCGAAAGCATTGTCTAATTTGTAGTTTGCTCCAATCGTAAATTTGTCCCAAACTGATGACTCATCCCAGTTATCATAAACTAGATTAATACCAGCATTGGCTATTTGAACATCGGTATAGTTTTTTGAGGTAGCAAAATCTTTAAAATTTCCTTCCGTTTTATTAGCTCCGATAAGTAATGAAACATCCATTTTGTTGTTTAAAAACACGGCACTAGAGGCAGGATTGTCATGCATCGCTGACAAGGAGCCGCCTAATGCTCCGAAAGCACCACTCATAGCAGTATATCGAGCATCACCATATATTCCATTTTGCGAATATCTTAATGCATCATAGATGTTTTGTGCTTGCAAACTCACTATTCCCAAGATACTAGTAGCGAGTAAGATGTACTTCTTCATATTTGATAAAGTTTAGCTTAAATAATTTCTATCTACGACCTCCCGAACTTCTACCTCCTCCGCTACTACGTGCAGGTGCAGAACTCCTTACAGGACTTGAAGATCGCATCGTAGGAGAAGAGGATCGAGTGGGAGCCGAGCGCATATTGTTCGATGAATTGTTACGTCGTTGTTGCGTCTGTGTAGGAGTAGTTTGACGAGTAGGTACAGTATTTCTATTTATATTCCGTTGTTGCTGAGGACTAAGAACACGTCTAGTCGGAGTCATCGTCGAATTGTTTCTATTCAGCTGCGAATTTCTATTGATCTGAGTATTTCTACGGGTAGTATTTAAAGTTGAGTTTCCTCTTGAATTAGAATTCAAAGTGGAATTTCTTCTTGTAGTATTTATAGTAGAGCTACGTCTTCCTGTATCTATATTGGTTCTACCTCTTAATGCCGAATTGGTGCTACTGCGACCAAGTGCAGAGGTTCTTGAAGAATAGTAGTCACTATTTCTTCTTCCTCTATTGTAGGAAGCATTTGTATAATAAGGACGATTGTAATAAGGATAGTAGCTAGGATAATAGTAATAAGGATTGTAATATCCTCCCCATCCCCATCCGAAGCCTATACCTCCATGCCAGCCAAATCCACCGTACCAGCCAGGGTGATAAAAACCATATCGATAATAAGGATATCCCCAATATCCATAGTAAGAGTTATACCACGGATTATAATATCCATTTCCATATAAATTAATACTTATTGAAGTGGTATTGTTCCCCCAACCCGCATATTGTTCCTCATTAACGGGTACTTCTTCAGTATAGATATATCCATCCTCTGCGATATAGTCTCTCGTACTATAGGCTTCGATATCAGTGAATAGTGCAGATTCATCTTCATATTCCAAAATCTCAGAATATGCACCCTGTTTAGATTGAAAATATTGCTTATAATAATTCTGAGATTCAGCGTAATTGCTCGCTGCCCCACGATAGCTTCTAGAGTAAATCCCATCTTCCGATGAGGCATTGTCATATCTGTAAACAGTACAGGAACCTGTTAGTAATAACAGTCCCAATATAGCTAGAGGTGTAGCAACTGTTTTTATTTCAAAAATCTTCTTCATAATTACGTATATTATATAATTGTCAGACGTTATAAAATTAGCTAGTTTTGTCGACAATATACTAAAACTAGTAAACATTTAACTATTCTAAGAGGTGCAATTATTGTGCCAAATAAGAGATAAGCTATGGCGAAGAAATTAACGAGCAGAAGTGAGGACTATTCCAAGTGGTATAATGAATTGGTGGTTCAAGCCGATTTGGCTGAGAATTCAGGTGTAAGAGGTTGTATGGTAATCAAACCCTATGGATATGCGATATGGGAGAAGATGCAAGCTGAGTTGGATAGAATGTTTAAGGAAACTGGACATGAAAATGCCTACTTTCCTCTTTTTATTCCCAAGTCCTATTTTTCTAAAGAAGCAAGTCATGTAGATGGTTTTGCTAAAGAATGTGCAGTAGTTACACATTACAGATTAAAAAATGATGAGGAAACAAATGAGATCATAGTAGATCCAAGTGCCAAATTAGAAGAAGAATTAATTGTACGTCCTACTTCCGAAACAATTATATGGGACACTTATAGAAAATGGGTGCAGTCCTACAGGGATTTACCTATAAAGGTTAATCAATGGGCGAATGTAGTTCGTTGGGAGATGCGTACTAGACTTTTTTTACGAACTTCTGAGTTTTTATGGCAAGAAGGGCATACCGCACATGCTACTCAAGAAGAGGCCATAGAAGAAGCCGAGTTGATGCTGAACGTTTATACAGAATTTGTTGAGAAATATATGAGTGTGCCTGTAATGCGGGGATATAAAACAGAAAGTGAGCGTTTTGCAGGAGCTTTAGAAACCTATTGTATAGAAGCATTAATGCAGGATGGTAGAGCTTTACAAGCAGGAACTTCTCATTTTTTAGGTCAAAATTTTGCAAAGGCTTTTGATGTGAAATTTGCTGATAAAGAAGGAAAGCTTCAACACGTATGGGCAACATCATGGGGAGTTTCTACAAGACTTATGGGGGCATTAATTATGACACATAGTGATGACAAAGGTCTAGTGTTGCCTCCTAAACTTGCACCATATCAAGTGATTATTATACCCATATATAGAAATGATGAACAAAAAACAGCAGTAACAGAAAAGACACAAGAGATACTTGAAAAATTGAGAAAAGTAGGAATCAGTGTCCGTTTTGATGATAGAGATACCCATAAACCAGGTTGGAAGTTTAATGAATACGAATTAAAAGGAGTGCCGATTCGTATTGCTATAGGTCCTAAAGATTTAGAGAATAATACTTTAGAAATAGCAAGAAGAGATACCTTGACAAAAGAGGTTATTTCTACAGAAGAAGTTATAGAGTATATTCAAACAACATTAGAGCAGATGCAAACACAGTTATATGAGAGGGCTTATGAATATCGAGAATCCCATACTACTGAGGTGGATACTTATGAAGAATTCAAAGAAGTATTGGAGACCAAAGGAGGTTTTGTGATGGCACATTGGGACGGTACAGCAGAAACCGAAGCTCAAATACAAGAAGAAACCAAGGCTACCATACGCTGTATTCCTTTAGAAGCTAAAGAAGAACAAGGGGTATGTATCCTCACTGGAAAACCTTCCATAAAAAGGGTTGCTTTTGCACGAGCATATTAGAAAAAGCTACAATTTTCAAATTAAATTTGCAAGATAGTTTTAAATGTCTATATTTGCATCGCAATAAGCAATAAGGCCCGTTCGTCTAGGGGTTAGGACGTCAGGTTTTCATCCTGGTAACAGGGGTTCGAATCCCCTACGGGCTACAAGTTTGCCACAGGAAACTGTGGCAAACTTTTAAGTTGAAGATAAGGTTCATTTTAAATCTAGAATTTATTTGTTTGTTGTGTGTAAGTTTTCTATATTTGCACCTTGATAAAAATAATGGCCCGTTCGTCTAGGGGTTAGGACGTCAGGTTTTCATCCTGGTAACAGGGGTTCGAATCCCCTACGGGCTACAAGTTTCACTAAAATAACGAGAATACATTAAGATGGCAAATCATAAGTCTTCAATAAAAAGAATTAAAGTAAACAATAAAAAACGTTTACACAACAGATACCAAAGTAAAACTACGCGTACAGCTATAAAAAATCTTAAAGGAATTACCGATAAGAATGAAGCGGAAAAACTATTTCCAGAAGTAGTATCTAAAATCGACAAATTAGCAAAGAGGAATATTATTCATGCTAATAAAGCAGCGAGATTAAAATCGCAATTAAGTAAACACGTATCTGCACTTTAAAATAATATTTTTTAGTGAAACAATAATTTAATCACTCTTTATTTTCATTAAGAGGATTTATTTTTAGAGGTGAGAAAAAGAGCAAGATGTTTTAAAACATTTTGCTCTTTTCTTTTTTAATAAGACCATTATTCTTTTATAACTGCGGGAGGTACTAGACTGCTGTAGTCTCCATTATAACGCATTATATCTCGAACGATAGTGGATGAAATATGTATTACTTCGGGAGAACTCACGAGAAAAATAGTTTCTATTCCTGCTATTGCATGATTGGTTTGTGCTATAGATTGTTCAAAGTTAAAGTCGGTTGTATTCCTGATACCACGCAAAATAAAACCTGCTCCTATTTTTTTACAGAATGATGCAGTTAGACCATGGTAAGAGGTAACCCTTATCTTTGGATCTCCTTCAAATGTTTCTTCTATAAAGCTTATTCTCTTTTCTAAAGAAAACCTATAATTCTTATCTGCGTTGATGCCAATAGCTATTATTATCTTATCAAACAAAGGCATTGCTCGATGTATAATATCCAAATGACCTAACGTAAAAGGATCAAAAGACCCAGGGAAAACAGCTTTTTTCATAATTAACTTATTAATGCTTCTTCTATTAAAATATCAAATAATTTTTCTAGGCTTAAACCGGCTTCACGTGCCTGTTTAGGAATGATGCTTTCTGTTGATAATCCAGGAGTAGTATTCATCTCAAGAAAATAAGGGACACCCTCTTGAATAATAAAATCGGTACGGGTTATTCCTTTCATATTTAATATCCTGTGTATTTTTATTGCCTCTTCTTGAACTCTTTCTGTGTCTTCTTTAGAAATTCGGGCAGGAGTAATCTCTTCTGACTCTCCATTGTATTTTGCATCGTAATCAAAAAAGTCATTTTCAGTTACAATCTCAGTGGCAGGCAATGCAATATCTTTGCCTTGATAAGAGTAAACACCAACTTGGACTTCAGTACCAATTAATGCGGTCTCAATAAGAATCTCATCATCGGTTTTAAAAGCTTTTTCAATGGCAGGTAGAAGGTCATTTAAAGTTTTTACTTTGCTTATACCCAAACTAGAGCCCGCCCGATTAGGTTTTACAAAGCAAGGTAACCCCACAGTTTTTATAACCCTTTCCACATCAAAAGCTACTCCCTTGTTGAGGTAATACGAATTTGCACAATGAACCCCAAAGTTTCTTAATACAGAAAGACAATCTCTTTTATTAAAACTTAATGCCGATGGATAATAATCAGCATTGGTAAAAGGAAGTCCTAGAAGAGAAAAATAGGCTTGCAAATACCCATCTTCTCCAGGTGTGCCATGAACTGTATTGAAAATTACATTAGGAATAATTTTGTTTTCTTTTA
>Ga0079226_10000252_pt1 | contig 35896 bp, 33 predicted proteins | sample Poulit2014_FD_76345 | JGI IMG/M metagenome (GOLD analysis project Ga0079226, IMG submission 76345) | Agricultural soil microbial communities from Georgia to study Nitrogen management - Poultry litter 2014 | ecosystem: Environmental > Terrestrial > Soil > Agricultural land | place: USA: Georgia...
CATGAATCAGATGGAAGTTCCTGTGCCGGAATCGGATATCATCAACACTGTAGATCAGGCCCGTGATTTCGTCGGCAAGGTGGGCTACCCGTTCATCGTCCGTCCGGCATTTACGATGGGCGGCACAGGCGGCGGCATCTGCTATAACGAAGACGACCTCAGGGAAATCGTGGCGAACGGTCTGAAATATTCGCCGGTCAGCCAGTGCCTGGTCGAAAAGTCAATCGCCGGCTTCAAGGAAATAGAATACGAGGTGATGAGGGATTCGAATGATAATGCCATCGTCGTCTGTAACATGGAAAATATCGATCCTGTCGGCATCCATACCGGCGACTCCATCGTCGTTGCCCCGACGCAGACACTGACGGATAAGGAGAATCAGATGCTGCGTGATGTGTCACTCGATGTCATCCGTGAGCTCGGTATTGAAGGCGGCTGTAACGTGCAGCTTGCACTCGACCCGCATTCATTCGACTACTATATCATCGAAGTGAATCCGAGGGTCTCAAGATCATCCGCCCTGGCGTCGAAGGCGACGGGGTATCCGATTGCAAAGCTTGCTGCCAAGATTGCAGTCGGTCTGACGATGGATGAGATGATCAACCCGGTGACGGAAACGAGCTATGCTGCCTTTGAACCGGCTATCGACTATGTAGTATCGAAAATACCGCGCTTCCCATTCGACAAGTTTGCCAAGGGTGAACGCAAACTCGGGACACAGATGAAGGCGACCGGTGAAGTCATGGCCATCGGCCGTACGTATGAGGAGTCGCTCTTAAAAGCGATCCGCTCCCTTGAATACGGAGTGCATCATCTCGGTCTGCCGAACGGCGACGAGTTTGAGCTGGACTACATCATCCGCATGATTGAGGCACAGAGTGATGAAAGGCTGTTCTACATCGGCGAGGCACTGAGGCGCGGGGTTTCCATGGAGGAGATCCATGACTGGACCATGATCGACATGTTCTTTTTGAGGAAGTTCCAGCATATTATCGACATTGAACATGAGCTGAAAGAGAATATCGGCTCCATCCCGCATCTGAAATGGGCGAAGGAGTACGGCTTCAGCGACAGAGTCATTGCACATCGATGGAATACTGATAAATCGGAAGTGTTCAGGATGCGCAGGGAGAACGGCATCATGCCCGTCTATAAGATGGTGGATACATGTGCTGCGGAATTTGAATCAGCCACTCCATATTTCTACGGTACGTATGAGTTTGAAAACGAATCGGTGAGAAGTGACAGGAAAAAGATTTTGGTGCTTGGCAGCGGACCGATCCGCATCGGTCAGGGGGTGGAATTCGACTATGCCACAGTCCATGCTGTATGGGCGATACAGGAAGCGGGATACGAGGCGATTATCGTCAACAACAACCCGGAAACCGTATCTACGGACTTTTCAATCTCCGACAAACTTTATTTCGAACCTCTGACGCATGAAGACGTGATGAACATTATCGAACACGAACAGCCTGAAGGTGTAGTTGTCCAGTTCGGCGGCCAGACGGCGATCAACCTGGCCGACAGGCTTGAGGAGGACGGTGTGAAAATCCTCGGCACGACGCTCGATGACCTTGACAGGGCGGAGAACAGGAAACGCTTCGAACAGCTGCTGCACGACATCGACGTTCCGCAGCCGCTCGGGAAGACAGCGACCAATGAAGAAGAGGCGCTCGGGAATGCAGAATACATCGGCTATCCGGTACTGGTGCGCCCAAGCTATGTGCTGGGCGGACGTGCAATGGAAATCGTCTATAACGAAACGGAACTGAAAAACTATATGAGGGACGCCGTCAAGGCCTCTCCGGAGCACCCGGTGCTGATCGACCGCTACCTGACCGGCAAGGAGATCGAAGTGGATGCCATCAGCGACGGTGAGAAAGTGATCATCCCGGGCATCATGGAGCATATCGAACGCGCGGGAGTGCACTCCGGTGATTCCATTGCGGTCTATCCGCCGGTGACACTCTCCGACAGTGAAATCGATACGCTCAGGGATTATACAGAGAGGCTGGCACTCGGGTTGAATACGGTCGGGCTGATCAACATACAGTTCGTCCTCTCGGATGGTGAAATCTATGTACTCGAAGTCAATCCGAGAGCGAGCCGTACGGTGCCGTTCATGAGCAAGATTACTGAAATCCCTATGGCAAACCTTGCAATGAAAGCCATCCTCGGGGTGAAAATCGAAGAAACCGGATTCCAGCCGGGACTTGCACCGTTCAAGGAAGGCTATCACGTCAAAGCTCCTGTGTTCAGTTTCAGCAAGCTGAAAAACGTGGACATCACACTCGGGCCGGAAATGAAATCGACCGGTGAGGTGATGGGGAAGGATATGAGTCTGAACAAGGCGCTCTTCAAAGGGCTTGTCGCAAGCGGTCTTGAAGTGAAAGACCACGGTACCGTCCTGTTCACTGTGGCGGACAAAGAGAAGGAGGAAGCGGTGGAGCTTGCCCGCAGGCTGTCCCGGTGCGGTTACAGACTGATGGCGACAGAAGGCACCGGCAGGACGCTGCATGAACACGGTATTCCATTCATCACAGTGGATAAAGTGGGAGCGGGGCAGAACAGCCTGCTGCGTGCAATTCAGGGGGGCAGTGTACAGATTGTCGTCAATACGATGACAAAAGGCAAGCAGGTGGAACGCGACGGCTTCCGCATCAGGAGGGAGTCCGTGGAAAACGGCATACCGTGCCTGACATCCCTTGATACGGCACGGACACTTGTGGAAGTGATTGAAAGCATGACATTCAATATGGAAAAAATGTAGGTGACGGTATGAAGAATCTGATGAACATTAAGAGCCAGAGCCAGATTGCAGATCATATATATGAAATGGTGCTGGAAGGTCCCATCACTTCCGGGATGAAGACGCCCGGCCAGTTTGTGCATGTCCGTGTACCCGGCTCGACCGAGCACGTCCTGAGACGTCCGATCTCCATTGCGGACATTGACCGTGAGCAGTCACAGTTTACAATCGTCTACCGTGCTGAAGGCGCGGGGACCACAAAGATGTCAGAGCTCGGTGCAGGGGATACACTGGATATACTCTCCCCGCTCGGCAACGGCTATCCACTCGAGGCGAACGGACATGTCCTCATCATAGGCGGCGGAATTGGTGTACCACCTTTGTATGAACTGTCGAAGCAGCTGAACGCGATGGGGGTGAGGACGACGCATGTGCTCGGCTTCAACTCAAAGAAAGATGTCTTCTACGAAAGCAGGTTCAAGGCGCTCGGCGAAACCCATGTGGCAACTGCAGACGGTTCATATGGCACCGAAGGGTTCGTCACCGATGTCATCAGGGAGCTCAAAGACGATTTCGACCTGTTCTACGCCTGCGGTCCCAAAGTTATGCTGAAAGTCCTGTCGGAAACGACGGATCTTGATGGATATATCTCCCTCGAGGAACGCATGGGATGCGGTTTCGGCGTATGTTATGCCTGCGTTTGTGAAACAACAGATGGCGACTACATCAAACTGTGTACAGAAGGTCCAGTATTCAGAAAAGGGGAGATTGTCCTGTGAACAGTGAAAGACTCAATGTCAGACTGCCCGGCCTCGATCTTAAAAATCCGGTCATGCCGGCGTCCGGCTGCTTCAGTTTCGGGGAGGAATTTTCAAAGCTGTATGATCTGTCGCGTCTCGGCGCCATCATGGTCAAAGCGGCGACACATGAGCCGAGGACCGGCAACCCGACACCGCGTGTAGCGGAGACTTCAAGCGGCATGCTCAATGCCATCGGCCTCCAGAATCCGGGTGTGGATCACATCGTGGAACATGAGCTCAAGTATCTCGAACAGTTTGACGTGCCCGTCATTGCCAATGTGGCCGGAACTGCCATCGAGGACTACCGGATTGTTGCGGATAAGATTTCCAAAGCAGGTAATGTCACGGCGCTGGAACTCAACATCTCCTGCCCCAATGTCAAGGAGGGCGGCATCCAGTTCGGCACCGATCCCGAGACGGCACGGCGCCTGTGTGCCGCTGTGAAGGAAGTGACGGACGTACCGGTATATGTGAAGCTGTCGCCGAATGTAACGGATATCACCGCAATGGCAAAAAGCGTGGCTGATGTTGCGGACGGTCTGACGATGATCAATACACTCGTCGGCATGCGGCTTGGACGTGATGGCAGGCCAATCATCTCCAATATTACAGGGGGACTGAGCGGCCCGGCAATAAAACCCGTCAGCCTGAACATGATCTATCAGGTGAGGCAGCATCTGCCGGATATCCCCATCATCGGTATGGGCGGCATTGCGGATACAGATGATGTGCTGGATTACATTTCCGTCGGAGCGGATGCGGTCGCAGTCGGCACGATGAACTTCACCAATCCGTATATATGTCCGGAACTGATCAGTGATCTTGACCGGAGAGTGGAGGAGATGGGTCTTGCCCATCTGCATGACATAAAAGGCAGGGCGTATAAAACGATGCAGGGGAGTGGTTTTCAGTGAACAGACCGATCATAGCACTAGATTTTGGCACGGTTCAGGAAGTGAAACACTTCCTGAAGCAGTTCGACGAGCCGCTCTTCGTCAAAGTCGGAATGGAACTCTATCTGCAGAACGGGCCGGATATCATAAAAGAGATCAGGGCGATGGGCCATGACATTTTCCTTGACCTGAAGCTTTATGACATTCCGAACACGGTCGCAAAAGCCATGGCTGGGCTCGCAGGTCTTGATGTGCAGATGACAAATGTGCATGCTCAGGGCGGCAGCATCATGATGCTGCGCGCACTCGAAACCTTCAAATCCGGCAATCCGGATGGCATCCTGATTGCGGTCACACAGCTGACATCGATGGGGGAAAGAGATGTGAAAGATGAGCAGAAGTCTGTTCTCAAGCTTGAAGACAGTGTGAAACACTACGCCGGACTTGCACATGCAGCAGGCCTTGACGGTGTCGTTTCGTCACCGCTTGAAGCAGAGATGATCCATTCGCACTGCGGCGGGGATTTCCTTACGGTTACGCCCGGCATCAGGCTGCAGCAGGATGCGAAAGATGATCAGGTCAGGATCGTAACACCGGCCGCAGCAAACAGGCTCGGCACCGACTATATCGTGGTCGGCCGGTCGGTGACACAGGCGGAAGATCCTGTTGAGAGATACAGAATGGTAAAAGAAATGTGGGAAAGCGGGGACGAATTGTCATGAAGAAAAGAATAGCGGAAATACTTCTCGATATAAATGCGGTGGAGCTGAGGCCGGATGATCCATTCACATGGTCGAGCGGAATCGTTTCGCCGATATACTGTGACAACAGGAAAGTCATCGGCGATGTCCATGCACGCTCAGAAATTGCGGATGCATTCACAGAACTGATCCAGCAGCATGCACCGGATGTGGAAGTCATTGCAGGCACTTCCACTGCAGGCATTCCCCATGCTGCCTATATCAGTGAACGTATGAATCTGCCGATGTGTTATGTGCGCGGCGCGAGGAAAAAGCACGGCAAAGGTAATCAGATTGAAGGTGCTGATGTATCCGGCCGCAAAGTGGTCGTCATCGAAGACTTGATTTCAACGGGAGGTTCCAGCCTCGATGCGGTCTGGGCACTCAGGGAGAATGGCGCTCAAGTGATGAGTGTGTTCGCAATCTTCACATACGGTATTAAAAAGGCGGCTGAATCATTCGAAGAGGCTGAGGCATCTTTCCATACACTGAGCGGCCTTGATGCACTCCTTGACGTCAGCATGAAAAAAGGTACATTGGATGAACAGAGTAAGCAGACTGTCATCGATTTCAAGGAGAGTCTCTGAGTTAAAAATAACAGTCTACAGAAAGACAACCCGTGCGCCAGGCTCTCCGGGAGGCTGACGTGCGGGTTGTCTTATATATTCAGTGTATACTGATTTTTCAGTTCATTTTTCAGTACCTTTTGTATACAGCCGCTTAAACACCGAAGATCATATCATTGATAATCCTGGCCTCCTGTTCGATCTGTGTGCTGTCCAGTGATACATAGAGCTTTATTTTGGGTTCAGTACCTGAAGGTCTGAGGGCAATCCAGCCGTCCTTGAAATGGAGTTTGATGACATTGGCTTCGGGGAGGTCGATTTCTTCACTGTTTCCCTTGTCATCGGTACGTCTGCCGAGGAGGAAATCCTCGATCAGGGTGACTTCCCGCATGCCGATCTCCCTGGGCGCATTCATTCTGAAATTGCTCATGATTTCGTCGATTCTTTCACGGCCTTCTGTCCCCTCGAATGTATGGCTGTACAGAACTTCCATAATACGTCCATGTTCCTCATATATATCCTCCAGCTGATCGACGAGCGTCCGTCCCTCATTCCTGAGCCCGGCGGCCATTGCTATGATGTAAGGCACCACCTGGATAGCGTCTTTATCCCTGACGAATGATTCGAGCAGGTAGCCGTAGCTCTCCTCATAGCCGAGCACGAACTGCTTATCATCCTCATTTTTCAGAGACTTTATCTGCTCGCCGATATATTTGAAGCCGGTCAGCACTTCGATCATTTCCCCGCCGGCGGCTTCCGTGATTTTACGGCCGAGATCGCTCGTAACGACGGATTTTATGACCACAGGCGTTTTATCCCTATCTTCCTTCATGCGCTGATCCAGCAGTAGAATTCCAAGCTGGTTGCCGTTCAGGTGTACATATCTGTCTTCATGCCTGACGATTACGCCCATCCTGTCCGCATCGGGGTCTGTGGCAATCAGAAGATCGGCACCGGTCTCGCGTCCGAGCACCTTGGAATATTCGAATGCTTCCGGGTTTTCAGGGTTTGGGGAAGCTGTGGTCGGGAAGTCGCCGTCGGGCACACACTGTTCAGTCACAAGCGAGTAGTCACTGAATCCGAGAGAATCAAGCAGTTGGGGGACGATGGGTACACTTGTGCCATGAAGGCTTGAGAACACGATGGAAAGCTCGGATTCGGGGATGCTGCCGATGAAGTCGGTGACATGCTTCCTATAGCTTTCCTCCACTTCATCTGATACATACTGGATGATCCCTTCCCCAGTACCTTCTTCGAACGGTTTGCTTCCGATAGAGAACACATCCTCGATCGCATTGATCTTTTCGCTGAGGGCGGCAGCCGGTGCATCGATCAGCTGTGCACCGTCCGGCCCGTAAACTTTGATGCCGTTGTAATCAGGCGGGTTATGGCTTGCTGTGATCATAACTCCCATGGAAGCACCGTAACTGCGTACGAAAAATGAAAGCTCAGGTGTCGAAGTGTACTGCTTTGTCACCCTGACTGAAATGCCGTTGTGGGCAAGGACCGCGGCCATGGTCTGTGAAAATTCGATGGAGAAATGCCTTGTATCATAGCCGATCACAACAAGCGGATCAGGTTCTTCTTTCAGCGAACGTGCGAGACCGAGTGCCACCTTTTCGACAGTATAGCGATTCAGGCGGTTTGGCCCGAGTCCTATCTTCCCTCTGATGCCCGCCGTCCCAAAAGAGAGTGTGTTGCCAAATGCGTCCTCCTTATCAACCGTACTCAGTGCTTCATAACTTTTCTTGTCTATGAAACTTCCACTGATGTGGTCTTCCCATTGCTTTCTATCCAATCAATCCACGCTCCTCAATGTTTATAGATTCAGTGCCTGACGTTACAAGGATCACAACTTCGTAACTGTTATATAAAAATTGTTTCTATGTTCAGTTCATGTCCATTCCAAGATCTGACTGTAATTTCATCGAATAGGTCAGGGTAGGCTCTGAGCATAGATTACTCCATATACATTTACTGCCAGAGTTTTTTAATAAATAGTAATGAAAAATATTATTTTTTGGAAATTCCGGTATAATTATTTTAATCCAGGTATTTTCTTACTTAACAGTTGTATACTTACGAATAAAGTATAACCATAGTATAACCGAAAAGGATCGCTGTTTTGAGAAAAAGATGACTTTGATCTGGACAAATATCTTTTTCATCATGGGAATCTCTCAGGCAAAGGCCGAACCTTGCCAAAATTAAAAAATACGGGCCACAACCGGACGTATATCCATGATGAATCTCATTTCATTGCCATGCTGTCTACTTTTTTCTTCTCAGGAGTCACGAACACAGTCTGCTGGTCTGTATATGTGACAAACCCGGGTTTGGCTCCGCTGATCTTATGCACATGCCTGATTTCTGTGAAATCGACGGGTACGGATTCGGATTCCTTCGCTTTTGAAAAGTAGGAGGCAAGCATGGCGGCCTCCAGTATGTCCTGCTCTTCGATCTGATTGGGTGGATGGGTGAGGACGACATGTGAACCGGGAATATCTTTTGTATGGAACCACAGATGGTTGTTCTGTGCTTTCCTCGATGTCAGATAATCGTTCTGCTTGTTGTTTTTGCCAACCAGCACGTCCAGTCCATTGGTTGTCCGGAACTGGTGCAGCTGGATCTGACGATTCTTCTTTTTCTTACCGCTGTTCTTTCTCGCCTTGATGATTCCCTGTTCATAGAGTTCGTCACGGATCTCCCCGACTTCCTCTTCTGTTGTAATCTCTTCCATCTGATGGAGCAGGTTCGAAAAATACTCCATATCCATTTGCGCCTGGTCGAGCTGTTTTGCCGCCTCGCTTTCCCGCTTTTTCAGCTTGTTGTACCTGCTGTAGTATTTCTGGGCATTGTCACTCGGTGAAATATCCGGGTCGAGAGGGATGATGGCTTCCCCGCCTGTGTAATAGTCGAGGACCGTAACGGAGTCCTGGTATGGCTGCACCTGATGCATGTAGGCGGTGAGCAGTTCCCCGTATTTCTGATGTACATCCTTCTCTTTTGCTTCCTCCAGGTCCCGCTTCAGTTTTTCTATCTTCCGCTCTGTCCGCTCATATTCCCGGCTGATGACATTCAGATAGTCATTCGCCTTCTGTTTGATGAGCGCCGTCTGGTAGCGGTTATGATAATAATGGTCCGCGAGTTCGGATAGCGTATCAAAAGTCTCAGAGGGTTCTCCGAGATGTCCAAGTGGTGTATAATAGAATGTTTCGCTTGCACCCCCGTCATAAAGGGAGGGGCGGATTTCCTCCGCATTGGTGAGCGTCTCCCTGACCGCCGGCACGATGTTCCGGATGTTGAAGTGCCCGGCGTTGTACTCGATTTCCCGGACGAACAACGGACTGAATCCCTCGACGGCAGCAAGTATCTGCCTGCCCACCTTGCCGCTGTTGAAATCGATGCGGGAAGGCAGTTTTTCTATTTCCTCCGTCCGCGGGTTGAGCTTTTCCGCCGTCGGTGGCGCCTGGTATGTGAATCCCGGCATGATCGTGCGGGCATTGTTATTCGGTGTCAGATGCTTGATGCCTTCCAATATATTATATTTATCATCTGTGACGATGATGTTCGAGTGTCTGCCCATGATTTCAAGGATGAGTATACGCCGGACATCATCCCCGATCTCATTGCGGGACTGGATATGGAATTCCACACGCCGGTCGTTGCCGATCTGCCGGATGCTTTTGATGATGCCGCCTTCGATGTGTTTTCTCGCAACGCGCAGGAACATCGGCGGATCGAACGGGAATTCATATTTCTGTTTCGTCAGATGGAAACGTGCATACATCGGGTGTGCACTGATCAGGAGATTATGAGTTTCCCGCTGCGAGCGGATTTTGAGTACAAGGGATGTACCATCCATCTGCTGGATTTTATTGATCTTGCCTTTTTCCAGTATTGAAAGTTCGTCAGTGAGTGCATGGACGAAGTTGCCGTCAAATGCCATTGGCTGTTCCTCCTGTAATTTGCTACCCTGTATTTTAACATGAAATGGATGAGTTTGGTCCATACAGTGATTTTATGATGAATTTCAGGCTTGGATATGGTACATTAAGAGATAATCACAAATAGAAAGGTTACGTGTTATGACTTCAGAAAAGGGACTTCTAATTGTTCTTTCGGGACCGTCCGGTGTCGGTAAAGGCACCGTGAGAAAGGCGATTTTCGATCATCCGGATACGGATTTCAAGTACTCGATCTCAATGACAACAAGACAGATGCGTGAAGGGGAAGTGGACGGCGTCGACTATTTCTTTAAGACAAAGGAAGAATTCGAGTCGCTCATTGAACAGGACAAGTTTATCGAGTATGCCGAATATGTCGGCAACTACTACGGGACCCCTGTAGAATATGTGGAACAGACAATGGCGGATGGACATGATGTATTCCTGGAAATTGAAGTCGAAGGTGCCAAACAGGTCAGGGAAAAATTCCCGGATGCGCTGTTCATCTTCCTTGCACCCCCGGATCTTACACAGTTGGAGGAGCGGCTCGTCAACCGCGGTACGGATTCGCCGGATATCATCAGACACCGGATAGAAGAGGCCAAGCGAGAGCTGAAACTCATGAACCTGTATGATTATGTTGTGGTGAACGACGATGTCGGTGCCGCCCGCCAGCGTGTCCAATGCATCGTGGAAGCATCCCATATGAGGCGTGCACGTGTCGAATCTAAATTAAGAATGCTGCTGGAGGTTAATAATTAATGCTTTACCCATCAATCCATGAACTGAAAAAGAATGTCGATTCCAAATATCTCGTCGTGACGATGGCTGCCAAACGCGCACGTCACCTGCAGGAGGAACCGGAAGACCTGATACTGGATGAGTATAAGACACTTAAGACTGTAAGCCGTGCTTTAGAGGAAATCGCAGAAAACAAAGTGACAGAACAACGCTAGCTGACAATTCATTGTCAGCTTTTTTTAAAGAGGTGAGGACATGGCAAATATTGTAATAGGTGTGACAGGCGGCATCGCTGCCTATAAAGCAATCGATCTTACGAGTAAACTGATACAGGCCGGACACGAAGTCCGTGTCGTTCTCACGGATAATGCACTTGAATTCGTGACACCCCTTGCTTTCCAGGCAATCGGGCGCAATCATGTTTACACGAACACATTCAAAGAGGAAGATCCTTCCGTCATCTCGCATATAAAAATCGGGGAGTGGGCGGATGTAATCGCTGTTGTCCCGGTCACTGCAAATACGATCGGCAAGCTGGCCAACGGGATTTATGACAATATGCTGCTCAATGTGCTTGCGGCAAACACGAAACCTGTCGTCATGGCCCCCGCAATGAACGTGCACATGTACAACCAGCCGGCAGTCCGCCGCAACATAGAACTGCTTATGGGGGAAGGCTATCATTTCATCGATGCGGAATCGGGCTTCCTTGCCTGCGGCTACAATGCCAAAGGCAGGATGGCAAATGTCCCTGAGATAAAAGCCTATATAGAGGACATGCTCACGGTCGAAAGAACACTTGCAGGCAAAAAAGTACTCATCACAGCAGGCCCGACCCGGGAAGCCATCGACCCAATCCGTTATCTGACCAACCATTCCAGCGGCAAGATGGGATATGCGATCGCTGAGGCGGCCACGGCGCGCGGCGCGGATGTCGTACTCGTCTCAGGTCCGGTCAACCTGCCCGCGCCGCCCGGGGTGACAGTGATCGATGTGGAATCGACTGCCGATATGTTCGGGGCGGTCAAAAGCCATATGGATGCGGATCTCGGCATTTTCACCGCGGCCGTCAGCGATTTCACACCACGGGATGTACAGAGTTCCAAAATGAAAAAATCAGAAGGTGACGATCAACTGTCCATTGAACTGAAAAAGACGCAGGATATTCTCCAGTATGCAGGAGATCATAAGGGAGATATGTTCGTCGTGGGCTTCGCCGCGGAGACTGACAATGTGCGCAAGTACGCTTCAGCCAAGCTGGAAAAGAAAAATGCAGACTGTATCGTCATGAATGATGTATCGAACAAAGAGATAGGGATGAACAGTGATGATAACGAGGTCATCATGCTGTTCAGCGACGGGTTTGAACAGCCTTATCCGAAGATGGACAAGCAGGCGCTCGGCGTAGAGATCATCGGGACGATCGTCAAGAGGTGGCAGGGTTGATGTTTGCTTCAGTCATAGTTGATGTACCGAGTAAAAGCGTCAACCAGGTTTTCGATTACCGGATACCGGAGGGCATGCAGGGCATCGTCAAAGTGGGGCACAGGGTACTTGTACCGTTCGGCCGGCGGACGATACAGGGCTATGTGATGAACATAAAAGATACCGCAGATTTCGATCCGGCGAGGATAAAGCCGATTGCAAGAACACTCGATATAGAGCCGGTACTGACTGAAGAGATGATTGTGATTGCGAAATATCTGGCCGAGTACTATGTCGATCAGTATATTAGTGTCATCGAGACCATCCTCCCGGCCGCGCTGAAGGCAAATTATAAAAAGATCATCCGGCCCACAGCTGATGACGGGGAAGCAGCACAAGTGCTCTCATCGCTGGGTTTTTCCAAAGAGGTGGAGACACGGCGCCTCACAGCAGAACAGCTGAATATGCTGCGTCCATACCTGAAATCCGGCGCACTCGCCGAGGAGGCGGTTATGTCCCAGCATACCCGCAAAAAGACGGCGCTTGGTGTTTATTCGCTGAAAGTGCCTCAGCCGGACCTGGGCCGGGCTAAAAAGCAGGTTGAACTGCTTGAGCGGATCGATATGTCATCCGAACCCGTGCTGGTCAGAGACCTCAGCGAAGAGGGTTATTCGAATGCCATGGTGAACGCGCTCTACAAAAAAGGGCTCATCGATAAAGTGGATGTCGAAGTTGAACGCGACCCATACTCCGGACGGGTCTTTGAGTATGACCGTCCGAAGGTGCTGAACGAAGAACAGCAGCATGCCTATGATGAAATCACATCATCCATGGATGCGGAGACTGCCGAAACCTTCCTGCTCCACGGCATCACAGGCAGCGGCAAGACGGAAGTCTACCTGCAGGTCATCCAAAAAGTGCTGGAAGAGGGACGGACGGCAATCATGCTCGTGCCTGAAATCGCGCTGACACCGCAGATGGTGAACCGTTTCAAGATGCGTTTCGGCGATGATGTTGCGGTGCTCCACTCAGGCCTTTCCGCCGGAGAGAAATATGATGAATGGCGCAAGATTAAAGAAGGCCGGGCGAGGGTGTCCGTCGGCGCGCGGAGCAGTGTGTTCGCCCCGTTTGAGGATGTCGGGGTCATCATCATCGACGAAGAGCACGAAACGACATACAAACAGGGTGACCGGCCGATGTATCATGCGACGGAGGTTGCGAAATTCCGAAGCCGGCGCCACAGGTGCCCGCTTATCCTGGGCACGGCGACGCCGAGTCTTGAGACGTACGCAAGGAGCGAAAAAGGAGTCTACAGACGCCTTGAACTGACTGAACGGGCGGGTACGAATGTGCTGCCCGAAGTCCAGATCGTCGACATGTCGGAAGAGCACCGGACGGGAAACACTTCGATCATATCCACACAGCTCCATGACGCCATACAGGACCGGATCGAAAAAGGGGAGCAGACGGTGCTGCTTTTGAACCGGAGGGGATATTCGAATTTCCAGATATGCCAGAGCTGCGGCCATGTGCCGATGTGCCCGAACTGTGACATATCACTCACATATCATAAGTCCAACAATTCGCTTCTGTGCCATTACTGCGGCTATGAGTCAGCCGTCAGCAGACAGTGCGGCAATTGTTCGGGTACTGATGTGACGTTCCGGGGCACGGGCACGGAGAAAGTGGAGGAGATACTGCGCGATATGTTCGGCACCGATGTCGTCAGGATGGACAATGACACAACGCGCCGCAAAGGTATGCACGAGAAGCTGCTGGATCAGTTTGAAAAAAAGGAGATACCGATTCTGCTCGGGACTCAGATGATTGCCAAAGGTCTGGATTATCCGAAAGTGACGCTTGTCGGTGTGCTGAACGCGGATACGATGCTCAATCTACCGGATTTCCGGGCGAATGAAAAGACATTCCAGCTGTTGACCCAGGTATCCGGGCGTGCAGGGCGTCATGAGCTGAGCGGTGAGGTCCTTTTCCAGACTTATAATCCATCGCACTATGCGATAGAGCTTGCCCGTCACAATGACTACCGCAGCTTCTACGAAAAAGAAATGGCATTCCGGCGCATGGCACGGTATTCGCCGTTCTACTTCCATGTACTGTTCACGATTTCCAGTGAAGAGGTGAGGAAGTGCCTGGATGCCACAAGTCATATACACAAAACACTTTCCGGGGCGATGAGCGGACAGTCGATCATCGTCGGCCCTTCACCGAGTCCGATAGAACGTATTAACCGCCAGCACCGTTTCCAGATACTGCTGAAGTACAAGCGGGAGCCGGCACTGCTTGACATCCTCAACGCATTGGATGAGGAATATCACGAAAAATACAAGAAGGAAGGCATCTCACTGAAAATAGATGTCAATCCGCTTGTAATCATGTAGGAGGCACCATTTATGAACGAAACCATCATTTTCATGGGTACACCCGATTTCTCCGTGCCAGTGCTCAGGGCACTGCACGAGAATCATGAGGTCTCCATGGTCATCAGCCAGCCGGACAAGCCCGTGGGGCGCAAGCGCGTACTGACACCGCCGCCGGTTGCGGCTGCAGCAAAAGAGATGGGCATTCCTCTTTTCCAGCCGGAGCGGATCGGGGATTTTGAAGCCGTTGAAAAGATAAGGGAGATGAATCCGGACATCATCATTACTGCAGCATATGGCCAGATACTTCCCAAAGAACTGTTGGATATCCCGCGTCTCGGCGCTGTGAATGTCCATGCTTCACTGCTTCCGCGCCACAGAGGCGGTGCACCTATCCATCGTGCGATACTGGAAGGGGACCGGGAGACCGGTGTATCCATTATGTACATGGCTGAGGGGCTCGACTCGGGTGATGTCATCAGCCAAAGTGCTGTACAGATCACAGATGATGACAATACGGGTACGCTGCATGATCGTCTGAGCAAAATCGGTGCAAAACTGCTGCTTGAAACGCTGCCGTCCATATTGGATGGGACAAATGACCGGGCGCCCCAGGACCCGGCCGAAGTGACTGTCAGTCCGAACATCCAAAAGGAAGATGAACAGCTTGACTGGACACGGGATGCGCGTGCTGTATTCAACCACATACGGGGTCTGTCACCATGGCCCGGTGCATATACGCTGCTTGATGGCAAGCGTCTTAAAATCTACGGTGCAGCCAAACCCGACGGCAGCACCGCTGAAGTGCCGGGGACCATCACTGGAATTTCAGAGAGGGGATTTACAGTTGCGTGCGGTGACGGCCGTGCGGTGGAAGTGACCGAAGTCCAGCTGTCCGGCAAGAAGAAGACAGATGCGCATCATTTTGCAGCAGGAAGACAGGACTTGACCGGCACAGTGATGGGGCAGGTGGATTAGATGAATGTAAGGGAGCTTGCACTAAAAGCATATACACGTATTACAGAAGAGGGCGGCTACAGCAACATCGTCCTCAATGACATCATCGGAGAGAATTCGCTGGACCCCTCAGACAGGGGGTTATTGACCGAGATTGTCTATGGTACAATTTCAAAGCGTCTTACAATCGAATTCTATATAAAGCCCTACATCAGAAAGAAAATCAGGCGCTGGCAGAAAAGCCTGCTGTACCTCTCCGTCTACCAGATTATATGGCTGGAACGCGTGCCGAACTACGCTGTGATCAATGAAGCGGTGGATATCGCCAAATCTATCGGCGGACCGGGTCATGCCAATGTCATAAATGGCATACTCAGGAATTTCGAACGCAATCCGCTCCGTGACATCAGCAGTGTAAAAAAAGATATTTCAAGGCTGTCGATAGAGACCAGCATCCCGCAGTGGATATTGAAGCAGTGGGAGAAGCATCACGGACTAAATGGAGCGGCTGAAACCGCCCGTGCCCTTTGCAACCATCCTGACATGTACATCCGCACGAATACTTCGCGCATATCCCGCACTGAACTCCTTGAAAAATTACAAATTGACGGTCAGGATGCAGAGGAGAGCGGTCTGCACGCCGATGCAATCAGAGTGCGCGGCGGCGACATACTGCGGTCACCTCTGTACAGGGAAGGGTATTTCAGCATCCAGGATCTGAGTTCGATGCTCGTGAACACAGCACTTGAACCGGAGCCGGACGATACGGTGCTCGACGCCTGCAGTGCGCCGGGGGGCAAAGGTCTCCATGCACTTGAAAAGATGCCGGGCGGACATGTTGATATGTCGGATATACACGAGCATAAAGTGCCGCTGATCAAAGCCCAGGCGAAACGCCTCGGACTCACAAATTTCAGCGCATTCCCGGGTGATGCTGCATCCCACGACTATCCCGGGATGTACGACCGCATCATCGTTGACGCACCATGCTCGGGGCTCGGCGTGATCAGAAGGAAACCGGAAATCAGATATGAACGCACAGAACAGGATATAGAACCGCTTGTAGAATTGCAGCTGGAAATACTGAATCACGTTAAAAACTATTTAAAGCCTGGCGGGATACTCGTCTATTCCACATGCACCATCCACCAGATGGAAAATGAAAATGTGGCCTTCACTTTCAAAAAGCAGAATGAGGATATGGAATTCGACCCATTCACCATCGACGCACTCGGTTTCGAAGGGCCGTTCAGACAGATTCTGCCCCAGGAAGCGGGCACCGATGGATTCTTCATCGCCAGGTTCAGGAAGAAGGAAAAATAATCATGATAGAAAGACCACCTAAAAAAGAAATCAGGAATTTTAAACTGCCGGAGTTCGACAAGCCGTCAATCTATTCGCTGTCAAAAGATGAACTGACAGAGCTTGCAGTGGATTGGGGAGAAGCGGGCTACAGGGGGGAGCAGATATTCGAATGGCTGTATGTCCACCGCGTGAATCATTTCGACGGTATGCTGAACCTGCCAAAACCGCTTCGCGAAAAACTTGGGGCAAACTACAACATGGACAGTCTGGAAACCGTGGTGCGTCAGGAAAGCAAAGACGGTACGATGAAGTTTTTATTCCGCCTGAGGGACGGTTATACAATCGAGACCGTCCTGATGCGTCATGACTATGGCAATTCGGTCTGTGTTACTACGCAGGTAGGCTGCCGCATCGGCTGCAGCTTCTGCGCTTCGACACTTGGCGGACTGAAGCGCAATCTTGAAGCGGGCGAAATCGTTTCCCAGGTGCTGCAGATTCAAAAAGCCCTGGATGAAACGGATGAGCGGGTGAGCAGCATTGTCATCATGGGGATCGGGGAGCCGTTTGAAAACTACAACCAGATGATGAAATTCCTCCGCGTCGTCAATCATGACGACGGCCTGAACATCGGTGCACGCCACATTACTGTATCGACAAGCGGCATCGTGCCGAGGATATATGATTTTGCAGAGGAGGATATCCAGATCAACTTCGCAGTCAGCCTGCACGCTGCTGATAATGAAATACGCAGCAGACTGATGCCGATCAACAGGGCGTATGATATCGACAAGCTGATGGACTCCCTGAAGTACTATCAGCAGGTCACAGGCCGCAGGGTCACATTCGAGTACGGGTTGTTCGGCGGGGTGAACGACCAGCCCCGTCACGCGCGGGAATTGAGCGAACTGATAAAGGATCTGAAATGCCACGTCAACCTGATTCCCGTGAACCATGTACCGGAACGCAATTATGTCCGGACAAGCCGTGATGATATTTTTGACTTTCTTGAAACATTGAACGCATGCGGTGTCAATGCAACTCTCAGACGTGAACAGGGCACCGATATCGATGCAGCCTGCGGGCAGCTCAGGGCAAAGGAATCAAAAGAAGAGACGGAGGTATGATCCTTGAGAGTAGTTGAAAAGAGTATTTGCGGAAACTTCAGAAGCACAAACGAAGATGTGACCGGTATTTTCCACAATGGTACCGGACAGCTCCTGATCATGGTTTCTGACGGCATGGGCGGCCATCAGTATGGTGACGTGGCCAGTAGATTCGTGCTGGATGAAATCGGTGAGGCATGGAGAGCGGAAAATCTCCTCGATGTAAAAACCGGTGAACAGTACCTGCGCAATCTGGTGATGAAAGTGAACCGCAGCCTGTTCGACTACCAGGAGGAGAACCCGGAGTACCGGGGCATGGGCACGACGCTCGTCCTGGCCGCCTTCATAGATGAGACGATCATCGTGCTGAACGTCGGTGATTCAAGGGCCTATGTCATGAATCCGAGATCCATAGAGCAGGTAACGAAGGACCATTCGTTTGTCAACCTGCTGGTGGATGCAGGAGAAATCACAGCTGAAGAAGCAGAGAGTCATCCGAAGAAAAATATCATCACCAAAGCGATGGGGACAGAACGTCTTATACAGGCGGATGTCTTCAGGCTGAGAAACAGGCAGTATGACTATCTCATGGTTGCATCCGACGGGCTGACGGATGAGATGGCAACGGATGAAATACACAGCCTGACATATGCGTCAGGAAAAGAACTGTCCGACAGGGCGGAGGAAATGATCCGCAGGGCGGAGAAAAACGGCTCCACTGATAATATCAGCCTTGTACTGGCGGATCTGAAAGCGAGTGAAACAGAGTGATAGGAAGAGTGATATCAGAACGCTATAAAATCTTAAAATATCTGGGCGGCGGCATGAGTTCCGTCTATTTAGCGAGTGATATCATCCTGGACCGCGAAGTGGTCGTCAAGCTGATCAAAGTGGACCACCATGACCGTGACAAGTCGAAAGCACGCTTTCAGCGTGAAGTGGAAAGCACCATCCAGCTTTCCCACCCGAACATAGTGAGTGTACTGGATGTTGATGAATCCGACGAATACCATCTTCTGGTCACGGAAGTGGTGAGGGGACCGACGCTCAAGGAGTACATACGCGACAATCACCCGATTCCGCTGGATGAGGCTGTAAGGATTGCATTGATGGTGCTGGGGGGTATAAGACATGCACATCAGGCGGGCATCATCCATAGGGACATCAAACCCCAGAATATTCTGCTGGATGAAGAGCACCGGGTGAAAATCACGGATTTCGGCATTGCCAAGGCCCTGAGCGAAACGCGGATGACAGAGACGAACCAGGTGATGGGCTCTGTACAGTATATTTCCCCCGAACAGGCGAAAGGACGCCAGACAGACGAGCGGACGGACATCTATTCCTTCGGTATCCTCCTTTTCGAACTGCTGTCGGGACGGCTGCCATTCGAGGGTGAGACACCGGTGTCTGTGGCGCTGAAGCACATTTCCGAACCGGTGCCTGACATTCTGGAGTATCGGGATGTGCCCCGCGGCCTGATCAACATCATTTTAAAATGTACCGAAAAGGATCCGTATGACAGGTACAGGCACGCCGATGATGTCATAAGGGCAATCGGTGAATACAGGGATAATGATGCACCTTACACACCTTCTGCGAAAAAGGATGATGAAAGCACGATGGTTACAGCAGTGGCAGCCCCGGTGGAGGCCGGGGGGCCGCCGACAGAAGAAGAGGTGGACAAAGGAGAAAAGCCCAAAAGGAGACGTCTGTTTTTATTATGGCTGATCCCGATATTTCTCCTGCTGTCCGCCGGCGGGGTGCTTGCGTCAACCTTCTGGCCCGAACAGACTGTGGCCATGCCTGATGTTGAAGATTCCACCATGGAGGAAGCAGAACAGCTGCTTGATGAGAACGGACTGGTCAAAGGTGAAGTCACCGAGGAATATGATGATTCCATAGAAGCAGAACATATCATCAGCACTTCCCCGAAGAACGGTACAAAAATCGAAGAGGGAACGGCTGTGGATTTTGTCATGAGCCTCGGTGAAGAGCCGTACAAAATGGAGGATTTCACGGGTGAAAACTATGATGATGTCAGCAATGATATCAATTCGCTTGGTTTTGGTTCAGTGAACATAGAGGAGCAGTATGATGAAAGTGATCCGGGGACGATCCTGTCACAATCCATAGAGCCGAAAAATGAAGTGCATCCCGGCGAAGAAAACTTGACACTTACAGTATCACAGGGTCTCGAGCCGATCGAAGTTGTAGATTATACAGGTGAGGCGTATGAGACTGCACATGAACAATTGACGTCCCAAGGGTTCAACGTCGAGGTTTCAGATGAACTTTACAAGGAAGATGTGCCGGAGGGCCACATCATCAGCCAGAGTCCGAACTATGGTGATTTCCTTCCTGGTTCTACGATCCAGATGGTTGTCTCCCGCGGCCAGGAGCCCGGTGAGAAGCAGTATGTACAGAACATCACGATCCCTTATCTGAAAGGTGAGGAGGCATCCGCAGAAGAAAAGGAAGAAGAGTCGACGGAAAGTGGAACAGATGACAAGGAAGAAAAATCCTCAGAAGAAGAGTCAGAGCCTGAGCCGCAAACTGTTGAAATTTTCATCGAAGACAAGGATAATGACATCAGTACGGTTGCCGACACTTTTGAGATGACTGAAGAAAGGGAATACAGCATCGATCTGACGATAGAAGAAGGGAAGACGGCTTCCTACAAAGTTGTAATCGATGGTGAGACTGAAATGGAAGAAGAGATTCCATTTGAGTAATTGTTGGCATTGGGCCAATTGATTATATATAATGGTATGGAAACTGAAATTTGGAGGAGAGTTTATGGGCACAATTAGCAGAGACAAAGGTCTCGACAACACTCTGAAAGTTATGAAACAGGGCTATCTCTATATAACCAACCAGAGGAAGCGCCTTGGAAGTGAAAATATTTTTGAAACACGGGCACTCGGCGGAAAAAAGATTATTGTCATCAGCGGTAAAGATGCTGCTGAATTGTTCTATGACAACGACAAGATCGAACGTTCCGGCACACTGCCAAAACGTGTCGTGAATACATTGTTCGGTAAAGGGGCGATCCACACGACCACGGGTAAAAAGCATATTGACAGAAAAGCCCTGTTCATGTCCCTCATGACTGAAGGCAACCTGAAACATCTGAGGGAACTGACACGCAACCATTGGTACATGAATACCCAGAAGATGGAACAGATGGATCAGATCAACATCTACCGTGAGTCCATCGTGCAGCTGACCAAGATCGGGACCAAATGGGCCGGCGTACAGGCACCTGAGGAGAAGATTGAAGAGATTGCGACTGACATGGATGTCATGATCGACTCCTTCAAAGGTCTCGGCGGAAAATTCAAAGGATATAAAGCGTCTGTGGATGCCCGCAAACGTGTTGAGGACTGGCTTGAAGATCAGATCATCCAAACACGCAAAGGCAAAATATTCCCTCCGGAGGGCACTGCACTGTATGAATTCGCCCACTGGGAAGACTATAAAGGAAATCCGATGGATTCCAGGCTATGCGCAATCGACCTGATGAACACATTCCGCCCGCTCATCGCCATCAACCGCTTTGTTTCATTCGGTCTCCTTGCGATGCATGAGCATCCGATTACGCGGGAGAAGATCAAGTCCGATGATGACTATGCATACATGTTCTCCCAGGAAGTAAGAAGGTTCTATCCGTTCGTTCCTTTCCTGCCTGCCAAAGCAAAAACGGATATACAGTTCGAAGGGCATCCAATTGAAAAGGATACAATGATTGCTCTCGATATATATGGGACGATGCACCGCGAGGACGTATTTGAAAACCCGGATGATTTCTATCCGGAGCGTTTCAGGGACTGGGACGGCAGCCCGTTTGATCTCATACCGCAGGGCGGTGGAGACTATTACACGAACCACCGTTGTGCCGGAGAGTGGATGACGATCATCATCATGGAAGAGACGATGAAATACTTTGCCGGTCGTGTGACCTATGATGTGCCTGAACAGGATCTTACCGTAGACCTTAACAGTATTCCAGGCTACGTGAAAAGCGGATTCATCATTGAAAATCTCCGTGAAGTCGTGGACCGCAAATAATAGGACGGATCAAGGCAGTACCGCACAGGTGCTGCTTTTTTGCATGAAAAAGCCGGGTTCCATATGGAACCCGGTTTTCATGCCTCAAAGTGTCAAATATGGTTGACCGGCCCTTCGTAGGATGACATGCCCCCCAGCACGTTCACGGCATCGTAACCGTTATCGAGCAAATAGTTCTGTACATTTTCACTGCGTTTTCCCGATCTGCAGATGACATAGTATTTTTTGTCCTTGTCGAGGCTTGTTATGGTGCTCTCGAAGTTTGACATTGGATAATGCACCGCGCCGGGGATGAATCCTGTTTCCTCGAGCTCCGGCGTTTCCCTGACATCTATAAGGACGTTACCCTCGTCCCTGACTGCCTCGCCGACTTTGCTGACATCAATTGTTTCTGCCATTTTAATACGCCTCCTGATATAGTATTGCATTACATATTTTATCATAAAGAATTAAACTGTTATAATAAAGTAAAACAGTCCAAGCAGGGGTGAGGTATGTTAAAAGGCAGAATCATTAAGGCGTTGAGCGGTTTTTATTATGTGGAGAATGACGGCGACATCTATGAGACCCGCGCGAGGGGGAAGTTCAGAAAGACGCAGGAGACACCGCTTGTCGGGGATTTCGTGACGTTTCAGATAGAAAATGAAAGCGGTGGCTATATAAATGAGATACATGAGCGGAAAAATTCACTCATCCGTCCGCCTGTGGCGAACATCGACCAGCTCCTCGTGACGATGAGCATGAAATCCCCGGATTTCAACTACTATCTTCTGGATCGTTTCCTCGCCTATGCAGAAGCCCACGACATGGAGCCTGTAGTCGTCATTACAAAAAAGGATCTCGATGACGATCCGGCAAAACATGAAGAGATCAGGGAGGTATACAGAAGCATCTATCCGGTGCATTTCACCGATCAGGAACATATCGGAGAAGATCTGAAAGGGATTTTCCGGGACAGGCTGAGTGTGCTGGCCGGACAGTCCGGCGTGGGAAAGTCGACTCTGCTCAATACGCTCGTGCCGGATCTTGGACTCGGCACGGGTGAAATATCGGGAGCGCTGAATCGAGGGAGGCACACGACACGGCACGTCGAACTCATCCGTACCGGCGGCGGTCTGATAGCGGACACACCGGGTTTCAGTACGATAGAATTCACGGATATCGACAAGTACAATATAAAGTACTGTTTCCCCGATTTCAATGAGTACAGCACATCATGCAAATTCAGGGAATGCTCCCACATCAATGAACCAAAATGCGGTGTGAAAGCTGCCGTCGCTTCCGGTGAGATCACCGGAAGCCGTTACAACAGCTATCTCGTTATCCATCAGGAAATAGAAAACAGAAAAGAGAGGTACTGAACATGGTTAAAATACTGCCCTCACTGCTTGCAGCGGATTTTACAGCTTTGGGTGAAGATATCAGGGAGATGGAGGCGGCAGGTGCCGATATTTTCCATCTCGATATAATGGACGGCCGGTTCGTCCCGAATATCTCCTACGGCCTGCCGGTGGTGGAGGCCATTTCAAAAAAGGCCTCCATCCCGCTTGATGTCCATCTCATGACGCAGGACCCGGGACAGTTCATCCCGGAATTTGCAGAAATGGGAGTGGGCATGGTGTCATTCCATGTGGAGGCGACACCCCACCCGCACCGTGTCATGCAGCTGATCCAGAGTTGCGGGATGAAGGCGGGGATAGTGCTCAACCCACATACTCCCCCAGACAGCATCAGGTATCTCCTGCCGGAGGTGGACTATGTGCTTGTCATGACGGTGAATCCGGGATTCGGCGGCCAGAAGTTCATTTCTTCCTGTGTGGATAAAATCAGGGAACTCGATGGGATGAGAGAGAAATATGGCTATGATTTTGAAATAGAGGTGGACGGCGGCATCAATGATGAAACGGCCGGAATATGCACAGAGGCGGGCGCCGGACTGCTTGTCAGCGGCTCACATCTGTTCAGTTCCCCGGACTGGAGACAGGCTGTCGCTGCACTGAAAGGATAGATGATATGCACATCAATGTAATAGTACGCGCTGAAGCGGATTATACAGAAGAAATACTGAAGGGAAGAGCCGGAGAGTCCTGGGCGGGGGTCGACCATGGTGTGGTGCTGCTGCTTGAGGCCGGAATCATGCCGGAATACAGTTACGGTGACTTCGATTCGATCACTGAAAAGGAAAGGGAGTTCATCACCAGGCAGCTGGATATAGATCCTGTGCCCGCTGAAAAGGACGATACCGACCTTGCCCTCTGTCTGGACGATCTCGTGAGGAAGGGCTACAGTACCATCAATGTTTTCGGCGCGACGGGCGGCAGGATGGATCATACCCTCGGAAACATCCACCTGCTCATGCATGAAGCACTCCGCACCAAGAATATAAAAATCATTGACCGGCAGAATGTTATAAGCCTGCTGAGTCCGGGTAAGCATGAAGTAATGCGGCAGGAGGGGATGAGATACATATCCTTCCTGCCATTTAATGATGAAACCGTACTGTCGCTCGATGGCTTCAAATATGAACTTGATGAAGAGCCGCTCGGGTTCGGCACAACACTCACTATAAGCAACGAATTTATGAATGATAAAGGGAATGTTGATACAGACAGCAGCATTCTTATGATACAATCCATAGACTAGCATGAAAGAGGTGATCAGATGATGTTCATGGGTGCAGTTGCCAACGGTCTGGCAATTGTCATTGGAGGCCTTCTGGGCCTGATATTCACTTTCATACCCGAACCGATAAAAGATTCAATCATGAAGATCCAGGCGCTTGTCATCATGACACTCGGGATACAGATGGTCGTCCAGGCTGAGGACATCATCGTGACACTCCTCAGCCTGATCATCGGTGTGGTCATAGGTGAAGTGATCCGTCTCGAAGAGCAGCTGAACCGCTTCGGTCACTGGATGGAGTTCAAGCTTGGGGATAAGCATGCCGGAAACCTTTCCCAGGGTTTTGTCTCGGGTACACTCGTATTCATCGTCGGTGCGATGGCAATCGTCGGCGGGCTCGATGCGGGCCTCAGAGGATCGAATGAAGTGCTGTACACCAAATCGATAATGGATTTCTTCATTGCCATAGTCATGACGACGACCTATGGCCTTGGAGTGATCATTTCCGGAGTGCCGGCCTTCCTCTATGAATCAGGGATCATCGTCTCTGCCTCACAGATTGCCCGTCTCATCCCGGAGTATATACTCGATCAGATGATACTTCAGGTATCGGCGACCGGTGGCGTCATCCTGCTTGCCATCGGCCTCAATATGCTGAACGTGACGCAAATGAGAGTGGGGAACATGATTCCCGCCATCTTCACGGCAATGGCGATGGTCTATCTCTTAAATATTTTCTGAATCCGTCCCCCGGACCGCTGTCCGGGGTTTTTTGTGCTGCGGATGGTATAATAAGGGTATAAAAAAATCCATCCGGGATATCCCGGATGGATTGGGTGCGGCATTATACGCGTTGTACTTTGCCGGATTTGAGCGCACGGGCGGAAACCCATACTTTTTGCGGTTTACCGTCAACCATGATTCTTACTTTTTGAAGGTTCGCGCCGAAGCTTCTCTTGTTGGCGTTCATAGCGTGTGAACGGTTATTGCCGGAAGCTGCTTTGCGTCCTGTGAAATAGCAGACTTTAGACATGATGTCATCTCCTTTTTATAAAGATTTAGGTAATGATTGATTGCTTTATCCATAGCATACTATAATATAATACATGATTGGAACTTGATTGACAAGTGATTTTATGTTCATATGAAAATGGAAAACTATCGGATTAAGCTTGTATTTACAGCATATTTTTGATTATAATTAAATGATGTGTCAGGGGGGAACGATATGACATTGGAAATAACGAACGATATGGGCAGTATTGATATTGCAATCGATGTAATCGCCAACATTGCCGGCAACGCCGTAGTGGAGAGTTACGGAGTGGTGGGAATGGCGTCAAAGCACCAGGTGCGGGACGGATTTGCAGAACTGCTCGGTAAAGAAAATTATGCACGCGGTGTAATCATTGAAAATAATGAAGGCAGTCTGGATGTGGACCTTTACATTATCGTCGGATACGGCATTAAAATATCCGAGGTGGCGGCAAACGTCCAGTCCACTGTAAAATATAATCTTGAAAAGACACTCGGACTGAATATCAATGCTGTGAATATTTATGTGCAGGGAGTCAGGATCATCAATTCTGAGGATTGATCAGGGAGGATTTACGATAGCGATGAATAAGATAGATGGCAAAATGTTTAAAAATATGATTTTGAGTGGTGCCGAAAATCTCCGGCAGCATGCTGAATATGTGGATTCATTAAACGTCTTCCCTGTCCCGGACGGTGATACAGGTACGAATATGAACCTCTCGATGACTTCCGGAGCAAATGAGGTCGAGGATAAGGACGAAGCCCACATCGGGACAATCGGGAAATACTACTCGAAAGGACTTCTGATGGGCGCGAGGGGCAACTCCGGCGTCATACTGTCCCAGTTGTTCAGAGGATTTTCAAAAGCGATAGAGGACAAGGCTGAAATCGGTGCTGCGGAATTCGCAGATGCGCTCGAAGCCGGTGTCAAAACAGCGTATAAGGCAGTCATGAAACCAGTCGAGGGTACGATACTCACGGTTGCCAAGGATTCAGCTTCCGTTGCAGAAGATGCTATAGGTGAAGACGGCTCTGTAATCAGCGTGATGGAAGCGGTGATCAAAGAGGCGAAGGCTTCGCTCGAACGCACACCGGACCTGCTGCCGGTCTTGAGGGAAGTCGGTGTCGTGGATTCCGGCGGCCAGGGCCTTGTCTATGTTTACGAAGGGTTCCTTGCCGCACTCAAGGGCGAGAAGCTGGAAATGAGAAGCGCGAAAGTGGACACGGAAAAATTCGTCGAGGATGAACATGACTTCGAGGAATTCATGACGGCCGAAGATATTGAATACGGCTTCTGTACCGAATTCATGGTACGCTTTGAAGATGGGAAACGGGAATTTGATGAAGATGCATTCCGCAGCGACATGAGCAAGTTCGGGGATTCCCTGCTCGTGATCTCGGATGATGAAATCGCCAAAGTCCATGTGCATACTGAAACACCGGGTGAGGCGATGACGTACGGCGCGACGTACGGTGAACTCATCAAGATGAAGATTGAAAACATGCGTGAGCAGTTCCGTGCAATCCAGGAGAAAAAGGGTCCGAAAGAGCAGAAGTCCTACGATACAGCCGTAATCACCGTATCATCCGGCGAAGGAATCGACAAACTTTTCAGAAGCATCGGTGCCACGCACATCATCGCCGGCGGGCAGACGATGAACCCGTCCACAGAAGACATACTTAAGACCATCGAAGGTGAAGATGTCAAAAAAGTCATCATCCTCCCGAATAATAAAAACATCATCATGGCCGCCGAACAGGCCCGGGATATGCTTGATATTCCGGCAGTCGTCATCCCGACGAAATCCATCCCGGAAGGTCTTGCCGCCCTCCTGTCATATTCACCGGAAGCGGCACTGGAGGACAACCAGGATGCGATGCAGGAAGCCCTTGAATATGTGAAGACCGGGCAAGTGACATATGCGGTGCGTGACACACAGATTGACGGTATGAAAATTAAAAAAGATCAGCATATGGGAATCAGTGAAGGCGAAATCACAGCCGCGGATGATTCCCGGGAAGAAACATTGAAGACACTTATTGAATCAATGCTTGATGACGATTCTGAAATCGTCACGATTCTGATCGGCCAGGAAGGCAGCCGTGAAGAGGTGGAGCGCATTGTGGAATCGGTTGAAGCTGAATATGACGAGGTTGAATTTGAGGTTCACGATGGTCAGCAGCCGGTGTACAGTTACCTGCTATCTGTAGAATAGACATAATGACCACACGGGTGTACAATCCGTGTGGTTTTTTAAAAGTGCGTCAAAGAGGAGGATTACCATGAAATATAAAAGTGTATTTGACATTATCGGACCGGTGATGGTTGGCCCATCATCCTCCCATACTGCCGGGGCGGCGAGAATCGGTCTTCTCGCCCGCAGCCTGTTCGGCGGACAGCCGGATCACGTGGATATTTATCTTTACGGCTCATTCAGGGATACGTACAGAGGACACGGCACCGATGTCGCACTCATCGGCGGCCTGCTCGGTTTTGACACTGATGATGATCGTATCATCACTGCGGAGGAAAAGGCCGCCGAAGCCGGCATGCATGTCCAGTTCATAGAGATGGAAGAGGAACGGTCACACCCGAATACGGCACTCCTGCATCTCGTCAGAGGTCAGGAACGGCTGACTGTGGAGGGCATCTCCATCGGCGGCGGCAAGATTGAGCTTGTGAGCATCAATGATTACGATATCAATGTATCAGGCAACTATCCAACGCTCCTCATTTTCCACAAAGATACTTTCGGTACGATTGCACGCGTTACGACGATACTCGGCAACAACGAGATAAACGTCAGCCAGATGAATGTATCACGCAAGGAAAAGGGAGACATTGCACTGATGACAATTGAACTCGATGATGAAATCGAAGATTACATCATCGAGGAGATAAATGGAGCCGAAGGCGTTGACAGAGTCATAGAAATGGAAGAAAGTTAGGAGGGTCTGATATATGTTCAACAGTATAGATCAATTGGTGGAAACGGCTGCAACACAGGAAAAGTCAATTGCGGATGTGATGATCAGCCAGGAGATGGAAGTGACAGGCCGCTCTTACCTTGATGTGTATAAAGACATGGAAAGAAACCTTGAAGTGATGGAATCCGCAGTGGAGGAAGGCGTCGGCGGTGTCACCAGCACGACCGGACTGACAGGTATGGATGCTGTGAAGATGCAGAAATACATCGACAGCGGTAAAGGCCTGAGCGGCGATCTCACGCTTTATGCAATCGCCCATGCGGTCAGTACCAACGAAGTGAACGCAGCGATGGGCAAGATCTGTGCGACACCGACAGCGGGATCCGCAGGCGTCGTGCCTGGTGTATTGTTTGCAATGAAGGAGAAACATGACGTGTCCCGCGAGGACATGGTCAAATTTCTGTTCACTTCAGGTGCTTTCGGCTTCGTAGTGGCGAATAATGCAAGCATCTCAGGTGCCGCGGGCGGCTGTCAGGCGGAAGTGGGCAGTGCGAGCGCAATGGCAGCAGCCGCTCTTGTTGAAATGGCAGGCGGCACCCCGGAAATGAGTGCACACGGCTTTGCCATCGCACTTAAAAATATGCTCGGTCTGGTCTGTGACCCGGTGGCCGGGCTTGTGGAGGTTCCGTGTGTGAAGCGTAATGCAGCAGGTGCAAGCAATGCCCTAACTGCAGCAGACATGTCGCTTGCCGGTATCGAATCGAGGATTCCCGCGGATGAGGTTCTGGAAGCGATGTACAAGATCGGTCTCACGATGCCGTCGGCACTGCGTGAGACTGGACGCGGCGGTCTGGCGGGTACTCCGACCGGTCAGCGACTGAAACAGGAAATATTCGGTGGTCAGTAATGACCACGATGTACCAGGTCATTACACCTGAGAAACCGGCGGGCATTCTCAAGGGCGTCGGTCCGAAAGTGGCGGAAAAACTCCGCTCAATAGGGATTGAGACTGTGAATGATGTGCTTTTCCATCTGCCGGCGAACTATGAGAATCTGAGCGTCATGAACTTGGCCGATGCAAAGAACAACGATAAGGTCACTGTGATGGGGACCGTCATGACGGAGCCTGCCGTCGCCTACTTCAGGGGCGGGAAAAACCGTCTGACGGTTTTCATGGAAATTGACGGCATCTATGTAAAGGTGACATTCTTCAATCAGCCCTATCTGAAAGATAAACTTATCGTGGGCGAAGATGTCAGACTGTCAGGGAAATATTTAAAGCATAAGCTTGAGATCAATGGACAAAGACTGATATACGAAGCGGGCGGCGGATTCCGCGTGACGTACCCTATGGGGAAAGTGATGCATTCGAAGACTTTCAATAAGATTGTCGCTGAAGTCTTTGCCGGCTTTTCGTTCAACTACGATCTCCCCGAAACCGTCAAGGCAAAATACCGTCTGCTGTCGGTGAGGGAGGCTCTCAGGCTGATCCATTTTCCGAAAAGCCCCTCTGACATAAAAGAGGGGCGCCGGACGATCAAGTTTTACGAACTGTTCATGTTCCAGCTCAGATTGATGGAGAGACGGCAGAAAGAGCGGGTGAGGAACGAGCGTTATATCATAGACTATGATATCGATGAACTGAAAGCTTTTATCGATACTCTGCCGTTCGACCTCACGGGGGATCAGAAGAAGTGCACCAACGAAATATGCCGTGACCTGAAACAGAATGTCTCCATGCACCGGCTGCTGCAGGGAGATGTCGGAAGCGGCAAGACGATTGTCGCGGGCATCGCTGCATATGCAGTGAAGACGATCGGTGAACAGACGGCTGTAATGGTGCCGACGGAGGTGCTTGCAAACCAGCACTATCAGTCCCTGGCCGATACGTTCGGGGACCGTCTTACGATAGCCAAATTGACCGGTACAACCACAAGGAAGGAAAAGATGGAGGTTGTGAGCCGTCTTGAGTCGGGCGAAATCGATCTGATCGTGGGGACGCACGCATTGATCGAAAATAATGTGCAATTCAACCGGCTTTCCCTCATCATCACCGATGAGCAGCACCGCTTCGGTGTCAACCAGCGCAAACGGCTGAACGACAAGGCACGCCGTAAGAACGTGCTCTATATGACGGCAACTCCGATACCGAGGACACTTTCAATCACAACTTTCGGAGACATGGACGTCTCAATCATCAGGGAAATGCCGGAAGGGCGAAAACCGGTTGAAACATACTGGAGACGCTATGATGAGGTGGGTGAAGTGATGGCATCCATCGCCTCGGAAGTGAGAAAGGGGCGCAGTGCCTACATCGTCGCCCCGTTGATTGAAGAGTCCGAGACACTGGATCTTAAAAACGTCCAGGAAATCTACCACCTGTTCCTCGATCACTTCGGGGAGGAACAGGTTGAACTGGTGCACGGGCGCATGAAACCGGCAGAAAAGAATGAAGGTATGGGCCGCTTCGAACGGCTCGAGAAGCCGGTCCTTGTCTCTACAACAGTAATTGAAGTCGGCATAAATGTCCCGAACGCAACATATATGGTAATCTTCAATGCCGAACGCTTCGGGCTCTCCACACTGCATCAGCTGCGCGGCAGAGTCGGCAGGAGTGATATGCAGAGTTATTGCGCCCTCATCAGCGATCCGAAAACTGAGAATGCGAAACAGAGAATCGATATAATGACATCCACGACGGATGGTTTCGAGCTCAGTGAACAGGACCTTGAGATGCGGGGGCCCGGAGACTACTTCGGCGTCAGGCAGAGCGGTCTTCCGGAATTCAAGGTTGCAGACCTTGCTGAAGATTACCGGATTCTCGAGCATGCACGCCTCAGTGCAATCGAGTTGTCCGGAGAAACGAGGAAAGATGCATGAGGATATTCCTGAGGCTGCTTGGTGTCGCGATGATAATTTCAGCTGCCGTCCTTTTTTTCTGGCAGGATATACGTGAATTTTTTACTGACAGGGTCAATGACCGAATCATCGAAGCCTATCAGAATGGTGAGTCGTCAGTGGACGTCGGGCAATTTGAATCGATGATCACAGGCGTCAGTTCGGAAACAGGGAATGCTGAAGATGCCCGCGGAGGCATCGATATTGACGAAGGTATGGCCGGCGTATTAAAAATAGATTCTGCGGGCATTAATGAACCGGTATTCGAGGGCCCTGTCACCGAGGATAAGATGAAAAGCGGCGTCTCATTCGTGCATGAAACGGATCATATCGATATGCAGAACATACCGATTGCCGGCCACCGTGTTGAAGGTGCCGGCATCCGTTTCAACTACCTGGACCGGGCGTCAGTCGGCGACCGGATTGAATTCATAACTGAGGATGGTACACGTGTATATGAAATCACTGATATATTTGATGTGAATCCATCCCAGGTGGAAGTTATGGACCAGCGGGAGGGCAAGCCGCAACAGCTTACACTGATTACATGTGAGGACTACAATCCGGAGACGCTCCTTTTCGAAAAAAGGATAATCGTGAAAGCGACGATAGTGGAATGATGGTTATAATGGTTACTTCCTGTGTGAAGCAGCCATTTTTTTGTGACCTTTATATCAATTTTATTTGAAATCAGAAAGTCACTTATATATACTGATGTTAGTACCAACTACTAAATGAGGTCATCATATGGCAAGATACAAAAAAAAGGAACGGCAGGAACTCCTGTTGGAGAAGGTATCCACAGATCCTTTCCTGACGGATGAAAGGCTGAGCGAAGTTTTTGAAGTCAGCATACAGACGATCCGTCTGGACCGTCTCGAACTCAACATCCCTGAACTCAGGGAGCGGATCAAACATGTTGCGAGGGAAGAGACGGAAAAGATAAGGAGCCTTTCACTGCAGGAAGTCATCGGTGAAATAATCGATATAGAGCTGAATGATCATGCATTGTCGCTGTTCATAGTGGAAGATGGACATGTATTCCAGAAAAATAAGATCACCCGGGGGCATTATCTTTTTGCCCAGGCGAATTCTCTGTGTGTAGCGGTGATTGATGAGCCGCTGGCGCTGACGAAGTCTGCCGACATAGAATTCACGCGGCCATCGAAGCTTGGTGACAAGGTGATCTCCAAAGCGGTAGTTGAGAAGATGGATGGGCATATGGCGATAATTACCGTTACATCCAGAGTGGAACACAGAATTGTCTTCAAAGGACGGTTTGAAATGTATTACACAGATGAAACTGATGAAGGTGAAAAAAATGGTTAAAGTGGCAGTAGATCTGATGGGCGGCGACAACGCCCCTGCTGAAATTGAAAAGGGTGTCCTGGCCGCCGTCGGTGAAGATGAATCGCTGGAAGTGAAGCTGTACGGCACAGAGGGCGCATATACGGGGGGTCATCCACGTGTCGAATTCATAGAAGTGACGGAAAAGATAGAGTCGGATGACGATCCCGTCCGCTCTGTCAGAAGAAAAAAGGACAGCTCTCTTGTCAGGGCCTGCAAGGCGGTCAAAGACGGGGAAGTCGCAGCATGTGTTTCGGCAGGAAACACAGGGGCGCTGATGAGTGCCGGCCTTTTTGTCGTTGGACGCATCCGTGGAATCGAACGGCCGGCGATCGGCACTCTGCTGCCGAGCATTGACGGACGCGGCATGATGCTTCTGGATATGGGGGCCAATGCTGAAAACAAACCGAAGCATCTCGAGCAGTTTGCGGTAATGGCAGATATATACATGCGTGAAATTGCCGGGCGCGACAATCCGACTGTGGGTCTGGTCAATAACGGCAGTGAAGAGAACAAGGGCAGTGAACTGACTAAGGAGACATTCAAACTGCTCCGTGAGAGCGATATGAATTTCATCGGCAATTTTGAAACACGTGACATCCTATCGGGGGATGTCGACATCGCAGTGACTGACGGTTTTACGGGAAATGTCGTACTGAAGACGATTGAAGGGACAGCTTCTGCACTCATGAGTGAAATCAAGGACGTTTTCCTCAAGAGTACAAAGAACAAGATGGCCGCAATGGTCCTTAAAAATGACTTCAAGGCCGTGAAGGATCTGCTGGATTACCGACAGTACGGCGGCGCACCGCTGCTCGGCCTTGACGGCAATGTGCTCAAGGCACACGGATCCAGCGACTCCGTCGCCATCGTCTCAGCCCTCAGGCAGGCAAGGAAGATGGCGGACTCACAGGCCATTTCAAAAATCAAAGAGAGAATCGAGGAGAATGCATGAAACGACTGATACTATTCCCGGGACAGGGTGCCCAGTACAGCGGGATGGCAAAAGACATCTATGAGTCATCCTCAGAAGGCCGCACGGTCCTGGATGAAATTTTCAAGAACGTGGATTTTGATCTGAAATCGATCATGTTCGAAGAGGATCCCCGCCTCAATCAGACGGAGTATACACAGCCGGCATTGTTCGCCCACAGCATGGCGGTGCTTGCTGCCACCGGCATCAAAGGGGACATGGTTCTCGGGCACAGCCTGGGCGAGCTCCCTGCGCTTGTACATGCAGGTGTACTGAACATACAGGATGGCATCAGGATCGTCGTGAAGCGCGGAGCGCTCATGGGCCAGTCACAGGGCGGCGGCATGGCTGCCGTCATCGGTATGGAGCTTGCCGACCTCCAGGAGTTGTGCGATGAATTGTCCACACAGGAGAGACGCGTGCAGCCTGCCAACCTGAATGCACCGGATCAGACGGTGGTCTCGGGTGATGCATCACTGGTTGAAGAATTCGCAGCGAAAGCGAAGGAAAGGGGTGCGAGGCGTGTCATGCCGCTCAACGTCTCGGGAGCATTCCACTCCCATCTGATGGAGGACGCCAAAAAGGAATTCAGTGAATTCGTATCGGACATCGAATTCAGCACGCCGGTCATACCGGTGATCCAGAATGTGTCCGCGAAGCCGGAGACGGATCCGGATGTCATCAGGACGCAGCTCATTGAACAGATTACAAGTCCTGTCCGCTTCACAGAGTGTGTCCAGGCAGCAGTGTCAGAAGGCGCAGAAGAAGCAGTGGAAGTCGGGCCAAAGAAAGTCCTGAGCGGACTGATGAGAAAAATAGACCGTTCCGTCAATACAGTGAATATCGACACGATGGAGCAGGCAAAGGAGTTTCTTAATGAGTAAAATTGCATTGGTAACCGGTGCTTCACGCGGTATAGGAAAAAGTATCGCACAAAGCCTCGGTAAAGAGTATACTGTTATCGTGAACTATTCCGGTTCGAAGGAAAAAGCGGAGGAGACCGTGCGCGCAATCGCTGAAGCCGGCGGCGCGGCAGAGGCATACCAGTGTCACGTGCAGAACCATGATGATGTCAAGACGATGATCAAATACATCACGGATACCTACGGCTCAATCGACCTCGTCGTCAACAATGCAGGAGTCACCAAAGATAATCTCCTCATGAGGATGAAGTCCGACGAATGGGACCAGGTGATTGATGTGAACTTAAAAGGCGCGTTTAATTTGATACAGAGTGTGTCGAGGCCGATGATCCGGCAGAAGGCCGGCAGAATCATCAATATCTCAAGCATCGTCGGCTCTTTGGGCAATCCAGGGCAGACGAACTATGTCGCATCCAAGGCCGGCATTGACGGTATCACGAAATCGGTGGCGCGTGAGCTGGCGCCCAAAGGCATCACCGTCAACGCTGTTGCCCCGGGCTTCATCGAAAGTGATATGACGGATGTCCTGTCTGAGGATATCGGAAGCCAGATGCTCTCCCAGATACCGCTCAACCATTTCGGTACTGTGGATGATATTTCGGAGACTGTGAAGTTCCTTGCATCGGATGCTGCAAAGTACATCACCGGCCAGACCATCCATGTCAACGGCGGTATGTACATGGGGTAGGACCTGTGCTATTATTGGAGGGAGGTGAATTTGATGGCAAACTTTGATAAAGTAAAAGACATAATTGTCGACAAACTTGGTATTGATGAAGAGAAAGTGACTCAGGAAGCATCTTTCAAAGATGACCTTGGCGCTGATTCTTTGGATATTGCTGAATTGGTTATGGAGCTCGAAGACGAATTCGAAATGGAAATTCCGGATGAGGAAGCTGAAAAGATCAACACAGTAGGCGATGCTCTTAACTACATTGACAAATTGGAAGCAAACTAATCATAAAATCCACTTTCCGGAGTGGATTTTATTTTTGTGTGAAAACTTTTATTAAGCGGTATATTCATTTAGAATAAGGTGATGGAGTGAGGGTTATGGAATTTAAGGAAATGGAAAGTATAATTGAAAAAGATGATCATGCCAAAGCCGGGCTTGCATCTTTCCGCAGGGAACTGACGGGTTTTCTTGAACGTACGGATCTTGTGATCGATGATGAGACATTCTATGTGCAGGCCTTCATGCACAGCTCATATATAAACGATCTGCAGCTCAATAAGATCCATAATAACGAGAGACTGGAATTTCTCGGGGATGCAGTACTAGAATTGATGGTTTCAGACTATATATACAACAGGTTCAGTGAATTGCCGGAAGGTGATCTGACAAAGCTGAGAGCCAATATCGTGTGTGAACCCTCACTTGTAGTATTCGCCTCTAAACTTCGCATGGAGCCGCTGATCATGCTCGGCCGTGGGGAGGAAAAGACTGGAGGCAGGAAGCGGTCTTCCATAATATCTGATACTTTCGAAG
>Ga0079226_10000253_pt1 | contig 35849 bp, 25 predicted proteins | sample Poulit2014_FD_76345 | JGI IMG/M metagenome (GOLD analysis project Ga0079226, IMG submission 76345) | Agricultural soil microbial communities from Georgia to study Nitrogen management - Poultry litter 2014 | ecosystem: Environmental > Terrestrial > Soil > Agricultural land | place: USA: Georgia...
GGAAAAGTATATAGAATATGATTTAAATATTTAAAAGACAAGGTGTTGTAAACAGTGGAACATATTAATGAGGAATGGGATTTCCTTACGTCCTATATAAAGGGATTAGCCCTTCATTTTGGTAAAAATTGTGAAACCGTTCTTTTGGATGTATCAAATTATGAAGAATATGGAAGCGGTTTAATTGTAGCTATTGAGAATGGACATGTAACAGGAAGAAAAGTTGGAGATACTGGAACAAACTTAGGGTTAGAAATTTTAAAAGGCGAGCTGAATGGAGGAGATAAATATAATTATGTAACACAAACAGCAGACGGCAGAATGCTCAGGTCAACAACGATGTATATCCGTAATGCTGAAGGTATGCCTATAGGTTGTGTATGCATCAACTTGGATATTACTGATTTAATGATGGCGGAAAAAACTATAAAAGATACAGTCTTGATGGAGGATTCAAGCACGGAAGTAAATGAAGTGTTTGTGAATAATATTAATGATTTGTTAGATATGCTCATCCAACAAGCACAGGAACATGTACAGAAGCCTGTTTCTAAAATGACCAGAGAAGACAAAAAGAAAGGCATAGAATATTTGGATAAAAAGGGGGCATTCTTAGTTAAAAAAGCTGGGGAAAGAATTTGTCACTACTTCAATATTTCAAAGTATACACTTCACAAATATTTAGATGAAATGAAGGAAGAAAATCAAGAATACCAAAAATAAAAGGAGAGATAAACCATGAGTAAAATTGAAAGCAGATTGAATGAAATAGGTGTTGAGTTACCTGAAGCCCCTAAGCCGGCAGCAGCTTATATACCGGTACAACAAACAGGGAATTTAGTATATACATCAGGGCAAGACTGTAAACGACATGGGAGTTTAGTACATGAAGGGAAACTTGGTCAGAATTTAACCATAGAACAAGGTCAAGAAGCAGCCCGTCAAACAGCAATCAATTGTTTAGCAGTTTTAAAAGCACATTTAGGTGATTTGGACAGAATTACTAAGATTGTTAAAGTATTATCGTTTGTAAACAGCGGGGATGGTTTCGTAGAGCAACCTTATGTAGTGAATGGTGCTTCAGAGTTTTTTGAAGAAGTATTTGGAGACAAAGGAAAACATGCTCGTTCAGCTATCGCTGCAAATGAATTACCTTTTAATACTCCTGTAGAAACCGAAATAATCGTAGAAATAGATACCTCATCTTGAATGTAAACACTTAATGAATTGGGAGGACGAATAAATGACTGGAAATCAATTTATTTACTTAATAGTGTTTCTTGCCTTTATTGCATTATTGTTAACGATTAGTGTTGTCATTTCGAAAAGAAATAAAAGCGGTGAAGACTTTTTGATGGGAGGACGTGGTCTTTCGTCCTTCCTGATTACCGGGACGACTCTGGCTACTCTAGTAGGTACCGGTTCCAGCATGGGGGCTGTGCAGTATGCTTACGAAAATGGTTGGGCCGGTGCCTTATATGGTATTGGTGGTGCGGTAGGAATATTTGCTTTGTTGTTTCTCTTCTCCGATGTGAGAAAACTGAATTTTATGACATTTTCAGAGGAATTAAGTTACTATTTTGGAGCGAGTAAAATTATTAAAGGGTCCACGTCCATTCTGCTGTACTTTGCCTCTATTGGATGGTTGGGAGCGCATATACTTGGCGGCAGTCTTTATCTTTCGTATATCACTGGGTTAAGTCCTACTGTATCCAAACTTTTAGTAGCTTTAGGGTTCGCCTTGCTCACGATTATAGGAGGATATTTGTCTGTTGTTGTAACCGATACTATTCAAGCGTTTATTCTGTTTTTTGGTTTTATAATCCTGACGATTCTTTCTATAATGAAAATTGGCGGATTATCAGAAATTCATGCTAAAATGCCAGCTGACACTACTTCCTTTTTAGGAATCGATCATGTTGGGCTCATTCCCGCCATATCTTTAGCAGTATCTATTGCGATTGGAGTTTTAGCTACACCTTCTTACAGACAACGAATATATTCCGCGGATAGTGTATCGTCCGTAAAAAAGAGCTTTCTAATTACCGGTATTCTATTTGCGATATTTTCTTTTTTTCCTGCCATTGCCGGAATGTCTGCCCATGTTTTAAATACAGATATTGACCCAGGTTTTTCGTTCCCTTATTTAGCTACGGAAGTTTTTCCGATATGGATTGGGGCTATTATATTAATATCCGGATTAAGTGCAACTATTTCGTCCGGAAGTTCCGATTATATTGTTGCTATTACTATTTTGCTAAGGGATGTATATCAAGTTTTCACCGGGAAAATCCCGCAAAAAGAGTATATGATTCGCTATTCAAGAATTTCTTTAGTGATAACGATTATAATCGCTTTTGGATTAGTGCTGTTTACAGATAATATTATTGAATTTATAGAAAGCTTTATATCGACTGTGTTAGCTGGTCTTTTTATTGCTTCTTTGCTAGGGAAATATTGGCCGCGTGCTAATTGGCAAGGTGGTTTAGCCAGTATGATAAGTGGTTCTGTTATTTCTATTATTATTTTGAATGTTGAATCATTCGAGAGTTTTTTTGGTAATCCAATTATACCTGCCATGTTAGGCGCACTGATTTTTGGGGTAATCGTAACATTAATTACACCAGAAGGTACACGCACAAAAGAAGAGTCTTTAAAGATTCTGGATGAAGAAAGAGCAATCATGGATGAAGGAACAGAAGTGAAGTTTAATTAAAAAGGAGTTTTAACATGTTAGAGACACCCTCTATACACATAGACACAAAAAAATTAAAACGAAACATTTCCAATATGGCACAAACAGCCGATGAGAATGGGGTGAAATTGCGTCCGCATATAAAAACCCATAAGATGCCGGGGATTGCACAAGAACAAATTGAGGCAGGAGCAACAGGAATAGCGGTGGCTAAAACGACAGAGGCTGAAGTCATGGCAGAAGGTGGGATAAGCGATATTTTCATTGCGTATCCGGTCATTACAGATGCAGCCATAGACAGGGTGTTGTCTTTGAACACCAAAACAAGACTTATCGTTGGAATAGATAGCTTAGCAGGCGCTCAAAAATTATCAGATAAAGCTAAGTCAGCCAAGCAAAACGTAGAAGTAAGAATGGAAATAGATACAGGGTTAAAAAGAACGGGAGTTCCGTATGAGCAAATTTTGGATAAAGCACAAGAAATAGTTAAATATGAAAATATAACGCTGACAGGAATATACACATTTAGAGGGGCAGTTCTAAAAGGAGAGCCGACACTGGATTTAAAAAGTGCAGGATATGAAGAAGGAGAGTTAATGGTTTCAGCAGCTAAACTTCTTCGGGAAAATGGAATCGATATTCAGGATGTGTCTATTGGATCGACCCCGACAGCTAAATATGCTGCTCAAGTGGAAGGGGTGACAGAAGTAAGACCGGGAACGTATGTATTTTATGATCGAATGCAAGCCGAATATAGGGTATGTGATTATGAAGATTGCGCCGCAGCAGTTAAAGCAACTATCATAAGCCAACCTTCTGCTGATTTATTAGTTATCGACGGAGGAAGTAAGACATTTGCGACAGACGTTCAACCAGGTGGAAAACCTTTATATATGAAAGGGTTCGGTTCGATTAAAGGTCATCCGGAAGCTGTTTTGGAAAGAATGACAGAAGAACATGGGATGGTAAGAGTACCAGAGAACAGCCCGTTAAGAATAGGAGATACGCTTGATATTATTCCTAATCATATCTGCAGCACCATCAATCTTCATAACTTTGTTTATATGGAAGAAGAAGGGGAGACGAAGAAGGTACCAGTAGCGGCGAGAGGTAAATTACAGTAAGTCGCACCTAAATTTGGAGAGGAGAATAGATATGCTCGATGTAGTATTAAAAAATGGGCGCATTGTCGATGGAACTGGTAACCCTTGGTATCACGGAGATGTAGGTTTGAAAAATGGCGTTATATCCCAAATAGGAAATATTAATATGGCAAGTCAAGAAACGATTGATGTCCAAGGGCAATATGTCTCTCCTGGGTTTATCGATGGGCACTGTCATTCTGATTTAATGGTGATGGATCATCCGCATAGTAATATTAAAATTCAACAGGGTGTAACGACAGAAGTTGTGGGAAATTGCGGATTGTCCCCTGCTCCGTTCACTCCAAAATATGGAGATCAATTAAAAGAATATATAAAACCTGTTTTGGGAACCACTGATAAAGAATGGACATGGCAATCCATCGAAGATTATGTCAATCAGCTCATGACCACGCATCCTTCAGAAAATGTAGCAACGTATGTAGCTCATGGCTCATTGCGTATTGCGGTGATGGGCTTTGATCAACGACCGGCAACGAAAGCAGAATTACAACAAATGAAGGAATTGTTGGAAGAAGGAATGAGAGCAGGTGCAATTGGCTTATCTATCGGATTGCTTTATGCACCGGGAAGTTACGCAAGTCGAGAAGAACTCGCAGAATTGTGTTCCGTATTACCGAAGTATAACGGGTTATTTGCTACTCATATCCGAGGAGAAGGTAATAATTTAATTCCTTCTATTAAAGAAGTCATCTGGATTGCTGAAAAAAGCGGAGTACCTTTACATGTCAGTCATTTAAAAGCTGCAGGTAAGCGCAATTGGGGCATGATTATGGAAGCAGTGGATTTAATAGAAAAATGCAGGCAAAGGGGCATGAATGTAACTTGTGATATGTATCCTTATTCCGCAGGGTCTACGACGCTTACAACGCTTTTACCTCCGTGGGTGTTAGAAGGCGGTATTGAAAAAACTGTAAACAGATTAAAAGACAGAACTACACAGGAAAAGGTAAAGAAAGAATTGAACGAGGAGCAGGAAGATTGGGATAATCTTGTTGTATCAACAGGTTGGGACAGTGTTTATGTATCGTCTATTGCTGCTGCAAAATATCAGGAATATGAAGGACAGCATATTGCAGAAATCAGTGAATCCCTTCGTATGGATCCAGTAGATACGGCACTGGATATGTTGATTCAGGCAAATGGGAATGTATCGATTGTATTTTTTCATATGTCAGAAGCGGACGTAAAGGATGTTATACGCTATAAAAATGCGTTGATAGCCTCGGACAGTTTAACTTGTTCTACTGGTACTCCACATCCGAGGTTATTCGGAACTTTTCCTAAAGTGCTTTCTAAATTTGTCATGGAAGAAGGATTTTTGACCATAGAAGATGCAGTGAGAAAGATGACGTCTTTCCCGGCACAAAAATTTAATTTAGGAAAAAGAGGCTTAATCGTCCCAGGGTATCATGCTGACATAGCAGTTTTTGATCCAACAACGGTGGAAGATAAAGCTAGTTATCAAAACCCTACCCAATATCCTGAAGGTATTTCTTATGTCTTTGTTAATGGAAGAAAAACCAGTGCATATAAAAAGCATACGAAAGAAAGAAGTGGAGGAGTTATTATCGCTGGACCATCTATCAACTAGTAAATGTATCTGTTGAAAATGAAAAGATGGAGTTAAGGAGAATTGTCATGGATGTAGTAACACTAGGGGAATCAATGGTTTTATTCACACCGGAAACGAATGGGTATATGAGGCATGCTGATAAATATTCATCCGGTATCGCTGGGGCTGAATCTAATTTGGCTATTGGCTTGTCCCGTCTTGGGCATCAGGTTTCCTGGATTAGTCGTCTGGGAGACGATGAATTTGGCCGAAAAGTATTAACTTTTATTCGAGGTGAAGGTGTAGACACCAGTCATGTTCATTTTGATGATGCTTCACCTACAGGACTCTATTTTAAAGAAAAATTAACAGAAGAAGAAACGCATGTCTACTATTATAGAAAAAATTCAGCAGCAAGTAATATGACCGTTTCCGATCTCAACGAAGAACATATTTCCAAAGCAAAATATTTGTATCTTACAGGTATCACTCCTGCATTAAGTGAAAGTTGCTACGAAACCGTCAAACATGCTATTGCTATAGCTAGAAAACATCAATTAACCATCGTTTTTGACCCAAATTTAAGGTTGAAATTATGGAGTGAAGAAAGAGCACGAAACATTTTATTAGAATTGGTATCTTTGGTAGACATTGTTTTGCCTGGTATCGACGAAGGAAAATTTCTGTTTCATGAAGCGACGCCCGAAAAAATAGCTGAGAATTTCTATAATCAAGGCGCTAAGTTAACTGTAGTGAAACTGGGAGCGGAAGGAGCTTATTATTACTCCGCTCAAGAAGCAGGTTATGTTGCAGGTCCTCTTGTCAAAGATGTTGTTGATCCAGTTGGGGCAGGGGATGGCTTTGCTGCAGGTTTAATTTCAGGCTTATTAGAAAAAACATCCGTTAAAGAAGCGGTGAAACGAGGCGCATACACAGGTGCTTTAGTCGTCAAAGTTAAGGGTGATGTTGAAGGACTGCCTGAGAAAGAACGACTGAAAAATTTTATGAATGAAACAAATACAAATGATGTGTATCGATAGGAGATGTTTATGAATACGCTGCAATCAATTTACGATAATAAGTTAGTGGCTGTTATCCGAGGTGCAAAAGAAGATGAAGTATTAGATATTGCCGAAGCTCTTTATGAGGGCGGAGTGAAAATTTTAGAAATTACTGCAGAGACACCAGGGTTTTTGAATTTGATTTCTCAACTATCAAACACATTTGATGATCAAGTCATTGTGGGTGCTGGAACCGTGTTGGATCCGGAAACTGCACGTGCGGCTATTTTATCGGGGGCTAAATTTATTTTTTCTCCTACTGTTAATACGGAAACGATACAGATGACTAATCGGTACGGGGCAGTAAGTATACCGGGAGCTATGACCCCGACGGAGATTTTGACAGCTTATGAACATGGAGCGGATGTGATTAAAGTTTTCCCTGCTGGTGTTTTAGGTCCAACATATTTGAAGGATGTGCATGGTCCTTTATCTCATATTCCTTTAATGCCGACAGGGGGAATAGATGTTGGAAATATTAAAGAGTATTTCCAAAACGGGGCAGCAGCTGCAGGTATCGGGTCCTCCTTGGTAAACACCAAGAAGCCAATGGATGAGGAAGCTTTACAAGAAATTACCAAAAAAGCTGCACAATTTGTAAAAGCCATTACTTGAGAGTAATGGCTTTTATATGAACTATGACCTATTTTGGTCGGTATAATTGACTCGAGTTTTAAATGTTACTTTAATTGGAATTGAATTTGATTAAAAATTGGTATGGTATTATTGTGGTTTTTAAGTAATTCAGAGAAAACTTTAATTTTAAAAGATAAATAAAATAGGACCTAAATTATGGAAATACCACAGATAATTATATTTCGAATATTAAGTAAAGTTATTCAGCATCTCTCGCACAACGAAATCCCATGTTACCGGTGGAACTGTCGAGCGTATTCGAACTTCTTGCTGCTACGCGATATCTGTTGCAATATGAATGGTGACATAGATAAGAACCTCCGCGAATGGCCTTTAAATCATTTTGCGAGGCAGTATTTTCAAACGAGTTTAAACACCATTCCCACACATTTCCTGATATATTATATAACCCATAGCCGTTAGGGGGGAACGAATCAACTGGAGCAGTGCCCAAATAACCGTCTTCCAGTGTATTTGCTTTGGGAAAATCTCCTTGCCATATATTACAATGATGCTCTCCGTTCGGATGCAGTTGGTCGCCCCATGGATACTTTTTTTGTTCAAGCCCGCCTCGAGCAGCATACTCCCACTCTTCTTCTGTGGGGAGCCTTTTACCAATCCATTTACAAAAAGCCAAAGCATCATTCCAGGAAACGTGGACAACAGGATGATGTAATCGGTCAAGTATGTCAGAATTTTCTCCTTCTGGCTGATACCAATATGCATTTTTTACCGCAAACCACCAAGGGGCAGGCTGTAACTGGATAGAAGCTTTCATTTGGATCTTGGATAAAAATTTATAAAACACAAAAGACCACCCATATTTTTCTGCATCTGTAACGTAGCCAGTTTCCTCTACAAATTCTTTGAATTCTTCGTTGCTCACGACTGCTTTATCTATATAAAATGGTTTAACACTAGTTAATTGCACGGGCCCTTCTTTATCATCTTTAAACCCTTCTTTATCTTCGGTGCCTTTTAAAAAATCGCCTCCGGGTAAATAAACCATTCCTTTGTCATAAAATACTTTCTTTTCATTTGTAGCTGCTTCAAAAGTTGAATGATCCACTGTTTTTAATTTTTCGTCGGAAATCATTTTTCGATTAACAGAACAACACTTTTTCGATTGTGATTTTTTATTCATCTTTAGTTCTACTCCAATTTATAGTTAGTCTTTAAGTGAAACATGCAAAAACAATGATTGAACTTTCTGAAATATCCATGAAATCCTTGCCTGTTTCTATTAGAATTCGAAAATGCTTCATTCCCACAAAAGCTGGAAAAAAGAATGTCTATTTTCCAGCTTTGATGGAAAATCAGGTTAAAAAATCACTTGACGTTAATTGTAACTTCGTGCGGCCGGTAAGTGGCTGATAACGCTCCGGATAAATCGGTACTGAACATAACAGCTCTGCCGGGATCAACTTCAAATTCATACTGCTTTCCTGTTATAGGATCTTGAATAAGCATCTCCGTATTTAAATCAAATTCTGATACGAATATAAATAAATTTCCTTCACTAAATGTTAGTTTTCTACCATAAATGCCCGGGAAGTCCCCTTTCATCCATTCCAAATGTGTTGCTACATTGGCGGTCTTTAAAGCATATTGATAGAGCGCTGTGATAGGCTCTGAACGATTATTTAATTCCACGGGGAGAGGGGACCATAAAACTTTTCCTTTGCCCCAGTTAACTTCCTGTAGAGAATGATTATCGCTGGATACGCCTTTAAAAGTATCCGCAATTTTCTCTCCACCAAAAGAAACGGGAAGTGTCTTATTCTCTATTTCTAAAATACTTTCTCGCTTGACATTAGATAACGTAAGGCTGCCAAATAATTTATTTGCTCGATTTGTTTCATGCCAGTATTCATCCAGGTGAACAGGGCCTGTAAACAAAGCCGTACATCCTTGTTTCTCCACAACTTCGAGTATTGTCTCAAATGCTGTAGTATCAAAGTTATGAGGGCTGGGTATGATGACAAGCTTGGGTACTTCATTTGTTAAATCATGAAGATGATATTCGCTTAAACCTCTAAAGGGCACGTTCATTTCATATGTTAATGTTCTAGTGAGTTTAGTAGTTCCATCATAGGCTAATTTGCGATTAGAAAAATCATTTGAATAAGGAAAGACAACTGCAACTTCTTCTAATTGTCTGTTTTGGAATATGTCTTTTGTATCTGCTATAAAGGAACCAAAATTATAAGACACATCTGTTTCAGGTTTTTCAGTACCATCAGCTCGTATAGCGCCAATATTTGATTCGTTAATATTATTCATGTAGTAGTTTGTGTTCCAGAGCCATTGAACTGCTCCTGCACCGCCAGTAGAAAAAGAATATGCATATTTGCGTTCTAAAATATTTCTCAGTTCGAATTCCGAACGCTTAGCTGTATTGTCTGGATTTTCCACGTACATAATACCTGTTTCTTGAATGAGATTGGGTTTGTTAAACGTTTTTGTGAAAATGCCATCCCACACCAAATCATCAAGTAACCACCAAGTGTGATTGGTAGTATAGTCTACTGCTTCTTCGTAAAAAAATGGAGTTGGGCGTTGATCGCTTAAAGCTTCATCTTGACCAACCGTTACTAAATGCTCAGGAGCGATTTTTTTAATTGTTTGAGAAAGTTCACTAGCCCACTGATTATGCATATCCATCGTAAAAAGCACATAGTCAATCCATTTAAGTCCTTTTTTTCCTTCAATCATATCCCGAATTCCAAAATTGATATCTTTATATTCGGGTGGTTCAATTGCTGCGAAATTAGAAACTTCGTTTGGTGCCATATTCCATCTTTCTTGTAAACTTCGAATTGATTTATGGCGTTTTTGAAGCCAACTTTGATAAGAATTTCGTTCAAACTTATCGTGGAGCGACATCGGTCCTTCAAAAATACGATCAGGATCGAATAAAGATGGCTCGTTGATTAAATCCCAGTCCACATTAGTTGTATTTGAATGTTTGGATACGATAGATGTGATAAAACGTTTTTGAGCTTCTATACTTCTTGGGTCAAGGTAGGGATTCTCTCCTCCCCAAGACTCCGGTGTAAAAGAAAAGAAGTTAAAAGTTACATGTAAATCATGTTTTTTGGCACATAAAAGGAAAGCGTCAATAGCTCTTAGAACATTTTCTTCTACATGTCCATCTGCAAACATCATATTCCGCCAGGCTGTCCAAATTCCAGTACGTATATAATTGATACCGGCTTTTTTCATCTGAGCCATGTCACTGTCCCAAATACTGGCGTTGGGAAGGAACAAAAAGTATCTAGATACGTCTGAAGTCATGTAAGTCATACCGACAATGGGCATTGGACGATCGTTTTTTATGAAATAATCTCTTCCAACTTTTAAAAAGCTGCCTTCATTAAGTAGGGTAGTGTCCCACCCCCAATAACCTTGGTGCAGTGTCCGTTGTTCTCCGGTTTCAGATTCCAAGTAACAAGTGACCTCATAAAAACCGGGAGTGATATTTTCTGGAATGATAATAGAGTGTGACTGTAAAATTTCCTTTGTTTCTATACGATCTTTAATCGAAAATATTTCGAATCCATCTTTTTGAACTACTAAGTGGTATTCCCATTTTCTATTAGATTTAATTAAGTTCTGATGTTGCAACTTAATTGTAGCTCTTTCACCTGGGTAATAAGAAGCGTATGTAGTTTTGAGAGATAGTTCTGTTACGCCTTGTTTAATAAACGTGGAAAGCTTTTCTAAAAGTTTCGCTCCTTCAATGTTCCAAAAAGCATGGTCAAGGACTTGGTTAATGAAAATCCACCTTGCTCCTCTAAAGATTCCTTCGTTATGTTCTATCAATACACTTGGAGCAGCTATGTCACGATTGTCACTTGAAACTCCCTTTAAAAGTGGCTGAATGGTTGCATCCATAGGCCCGACAGAACCCATTTCATCTTCTATAGATACAGATTTTGTGGGATGCATGATTAAGTTGTATGTATTTGAATTAGAAAAAAGATTCGAAAATCCAGACATAACCGGAATATCTTGATTATGCATGAGTGTTGTGACACTTGAACTGTCAACAGGAAGAGCTTCATGAATATTTAATAACTGATAATAAGCTGTTTGTTTTCGCTCCTCTTGCCAAACGCCTTCGAATTGATAACAAGGTTTACAAAAAGGAGCTCCACCTGTATGTATAAATCCTTTGCCTGAACGAAGGAACTGCAATATACTATCCCAAGAATTTTTAGGGAAATAAGCACCGTGTAAATGTATAAAAGTACTCACTTCATCGGATTTAAGCACTGAACTTAGATTTTGAGCAGAAACAACTTTAACATCATCACTTAAATAATCGAAAAAAGACTTATCGGGATGTGGCCCTTCTAACGGGAAATTAGAATCATAAAAAATAATTGTTGAAGCCATATAAATTCCTCCTTATGTTTTTCGTAAAAAATATAATTTAATGTTTGCTTCTTTAAATCAACATGTTACAATAAAACTTAATAAACTTAGTTTAATAAGAAAGGGAGGATAAAGTCAAATTATCTTATTTTTATATTTTAAAAGAAATTGTAAGCGATTTTAAACGAAACTTTAATTAGTTTGTTTAATAAGGATTGGGGGAAAATGATTTGTCTTTCATTCCATTTGTTAGCGGTAACACAACTAAACAGAATAACCGTACTTTAGTATTAAAAGAAATTCGTAATCATAAATCAATTACAAAAATGGATTTAATAAATACTTTTGACTTAACGCCTACTGCAATTGGTAATATTATAGATGAATTAATAAAAGCTGATATTATACATAAAGTAGGCTACGGGAAATCAAAAGGCGGCAGGCCTCCTGTATTATATGCAATAAAATGGGACAAAGTATATGTTATTGCTATTGCAATAGGTGTACAGAATATATCTGCCTCTTTAGTTAATTTAAAAGGCGAGATTCGAGGAGAAATAATATTTGATAATAGCAACTCGCCTTTAATAGAAAGAGTATATGCTCTAATAGGAATTCTTTTTGAAAAAGCTGGTGAAGAGGGTCGGAAGATATTAGGAATTGGAATTTCTGCTCCAGGCCCAGTAGACTCTTCGAGCGGGGTAATCTTGACCCCTCCTAATCTCGAGGGCGCTAATAATTTAGATATAACTAAGCTTTTGGAAGATAGATATAAACTATCAACAATCCTAGAAGTAGACGCGAATGCTTCTGCCTTAGCAGAGCAGTGGTTTGGGGCAGTGGACCTTAACAAAGACATTTTATATATTTATAATGATCAAGGACTTGGTGGCAGTTTAATTATTAATACACGAATGTATAAAGGATTTGGAAATGGAGCAGGTGAGATTGGTCACATGACTGTAGATTTAGATGGTCCTCAATGTAGTTGTGGTAATTATGGCTGTCTAGAGATACTAAGCTCGGGAATTGCTATAAAAAAAGAAGTGAAAGCACAAATACGCCGGGGTTTCCCCACCTCACTTCAAAATTTATACAAAGATGGAGTAGATAAATTGGAGTTGAATAATATAGTCGAATATGCCCGTAATGGTGATCAGCTAGCAAAGCAGACTTTAGATAAAGCTGCGCGGTACTTGGGTATAGGGCTATCTAATGCCATTAATTTATTTTCTCCAGATAAAGTAATTTTTGGAGGAGATGTTATAACTCTATATCCTGAATCGATAGAAATAGCTGAGGAAGTAGCTAAAGAACGTTCATTTTCACCATTAGCCAAAAAAATTGAATTTGAAAAATCAAAATTTAATGAACATTCGAATTTAATTGGAGCAGCCGCAACCATTCAACAAAAATTATTCGATAACCCAGAAGGAATTATTATTTAAATAGTTATAATTACTGCTGCACATGAGAAGAACACTAAAAATGTTTAAAAAATTTAAATTAAATTTACCTTATCGAAGGAGGAAAAAAAATGAAATATTGGAAGTATTTTTCAACAATATCTATTTTATCATTATCTGTTTTTTTATTAGGAGCTTGCGGTGATAATGAAAATGCTGAAGAAGATGAAAATACATTAGAAATAGTCTATAAAGCACCAGATGCTTCATTTGAATCTTGGATAAATAGTGTTAAAGAGAAATTTGAAGAGGAACACGATGATATTGATGTGGAAATCACAGAAATACAGGCGGATGAAGGAGAATACCCGAATAAAAAAGTATTAATGATGAAGTCTGATAAAACTTCTCCTGATATTGTTATGGAAGATTCTGAACAGCTTAAGCCAGATGCGGCTGCTGATTATTTGGAGCCTATTACGGATGATTTAGAAGACTGGTCTGATTGGGATGACTTTTTTGATAACGTAAAAGATGGTGTCACTGGTGAAGACGGCGAGTATTACGGCGTCCCAATCTCAACAGATGTCAGAGGTTTATGGTATAACAAAAAAGCACTTGAGTCTGCAGGGATTGATACTCCTTGGGAACCTGAAAACTGGAATGAAGTATTAGAAACTGCTGATGCAATAAAAGATGAGGTTGAAGTTCCTTTTTGGGGGAATTCTGGAAAAGCCATGGGTGAGGCTACAACAATGCAAACTTTTCTACCACTTTTATATGGAACCGATAGTGACCTTTATGACGAAGATAGCGAAAAATGGGTAGTTGAAAGCCAAGGTTTCCTTGATTCTTTAAAATTCATTGATAATGTTTATAAAAATGATTTAGGACCAAGTTTAAGTTGGGGAATTACTGGGCAAGCTGGTGCGAAAATTGCAACAGAGTTAATGCCTAACGAAGAAGTGGGCATCGCTCTTGATGGTAATTGGATGCCAGGAAGCTGGGAAGAAGACGGGAATGCACCTTGGCCAGAATGGGACGAGACTTATGATTTTGCAGCTGTACCAACTCAAGATGGACAAGATCCGGGACACACTACAGTATCCGGTGGCCAGACGTTGGCCGTTCCTGCTAATGCTACAAATAAAGACTTGGCAGTTGAATTTATTAAAATGGCGACAGATGAAGATAATTTGCGCTATGGATCACAACTTACTCCTCGTGAAGATATAGCCGAGCTTGACGAATACAATCAATTAACTTATCAGGATAAAATGACCAGCTTTTTGGAGTTTACGAACTATCGTCCAACCAATGATCAATATGCAGAGGTTTCTTCAAGTATACAAGATGCGGTAGAAGCAGTTACTACGGAAGAAATGACTCCTGAAGAAGCAATGGAGCAATTTAAGGAAGATGTTGAAAGAGATGTCGGTGAAGAGAATATTAAATCTGAATAATTCAAGTGAAGGGCCATCTTTTGATGGCTCTATAAAGAGGTGTTGAAACTTGTCAAAACAGAAATCATTAAATGGGAATCTTTATCTTAAAACATTTTTATTTGGTGCACCTGCAATTATCTTACTGCTTTTATTTGTCCTTGGACCAATCATAATGACTTTCTTGTTTTCCTTTACAGATATGTCCTTAACTGGGGCAGCAGCGAAAGATATGGAGTTTGTAGGGTTCGATAACTTTGTAAGAATGTTTAAAGATCCCAGTTTTAAATCGAGTGTCATTAATACTATTGTATTTCTTGTGTTTTCAGCTGTCATTGGACAACAACTTGTTGGCTTTCTTGTTGCCTATTTAATGAAACAGAAAGCCAGACCTTTTAGAAGCGCTATCGGTCTACTTGTTTTAGCGGGGTGGATTACACCTGAAATTGTAGTAGCATTTGTCTGGTTTGCATTTTTAAGTGATGACGGAACTTTAAATGCAATTTTAGGAGTTACCGGGATAGAGCCTATTGCTTGGCTGTTAAATTTCCCTATGATTAGTGTGATTTTTGTTAACATTTGGCATGGAGCTGCGTTCTGTATGTTGATGTATCAAGCAGCTTTAGATGACATTCCACAAGAGGTTGAAGAAGCATCTAAAATAGACGGAGCAAATGCTTGGCAACGTTTGTGGCGAATTACATTACCTATGATTAAAGGAGCTGCAGTCACCAATATGGTGTTAGTAACTTTACAGACCTTAGGTGTTTTCACGCTAATATATGCATTAACCGGTGGAGGTCCTGGAGAAGATACAACCACACTACCATTGTTCATGTACGATGAAGCATTTGTAAATTATCAATTGGGATATGGTACTGCTATATCGCTAGTTCTATTATTAATGGGAATTATATTGAGCTTATTTTATATTAAGCTTTCTAAAACCGACGATTAAAAGAGGGATTTTATTATGATGAAAAAAAGAATGCAAAAAGCGCTTCCCTATATTGTTTTATCATTAATAGGAATTATGTTTTTTGTTCCCTTGTTGTGGATGATATTTGCATCTTTTGACGCAAATGCAACGTTGGCTATTGAATGGCCTGAAGAATTCACATTGGATAATTATACTGAACTATTCTCTGATCCAGAGATATGGATAGCTTTTGCTATAGGTGTTTTTCTTTCTCTTGGTTCATCTTTAGTAATAGTTATAGTGTCTGCTCTTGCAGCATATCCGTTGTCAAGATTTCATATTAAACATAAAGACTCTATTATTTTAACGATTTTATTTATGTCTGGTTTGCCGATGACTGCAATCATGGTCCCGGTGTATCAGTTGTTTGTATTTTTTAATTTGAACGATTCACTGTGGGCAACTTTGTTTTTCATGGCTGCTTCAGCTTTGCCTTACGGGATTTGGTTGATGAAGAATTTCATTGATTCTGTTCCTATTAACTTGGAAGAGTCTGCATGGATTGATGGTGCTTCTACATTGGTGGGCTTAAGGAAAGTTGTCACTCCTTTGATGAAACCGGGTATTTTTACAGTCCTAATTTTTACTTTTACGAATAGTTGGGGTAACTTTTTTGTACCGTTCATCCTTATCCAATCAGTAGAAAAACTGCCTGCTTCCGTAACTATTTTCCAGTTTTTTGGACAACACGGTATGGTTTTCTACGGTCAATTAGCAGCCTTCTCTTTCGTGTATACAATTCCTGTAATTATTATGTATTTTATGGGTCAGAAATATATGTCTCAAGGCTTCAGTCTTGGAGGTGCTACAAAAGGATAATAATATAAAATAATTTAAAAAGGAGCAAAAGATGCGTTATTCATTAGGGGTCGACATTGGTGGAACAAAAATAGCCATTGCAATCGTCGCAGAAACAGGGGAAATTAAAGATCAAGTTATTTTAAATACCAACACAAAAATAACTTCTCAAGAAATGATAAAACAAATAAATCTTGAAATTGGTCAATTAATACAACAAAATGATATTTCCATTGAATTGCTTCAAGGTATTGGAATCGGTTCACCAGGTCCAATTGATGTTCATAAAGGAGAAATTACGAATCCTCCGAATCTTCCTTGGAATAATGTCCCCATTGTAGAATTGGTGAAAGACCATTTTCATTTACCGGTGAAATTGGAAAATGATGCTAATGCAGCTACCCTAGCAGAAAAATGGATTGGGGCAGGGGTTAATTATCATAACTTTGCTTATCTTACTGTAAGTACTGGTATTGGAGCAGGTGTTATATCTGAAGGGCATTTGCTGACTGGAATGAGCGGTAATGCTGGAGAAATTGGCCATACAGTTATCGATCCTGCTTTTGGCCGCTGCAGATGCGGACAAAAGGGATGTCTCGAAGTGATAGCTTCTGGAACAGCCATAGCCAGAAACGGTTCTAAAATCATGGGGGAATCATTGACGACAAAAAATGTTTTTGAATTGTATCACAATGGCCAACCAGAAATTGTTGAATTTATTGATCAAGTCATGGAGCGACTTGGTGCAGGTTGTGTATCATTAATTAATACACTGGATATCGAAGCTATTATTATAGGCGGTGGTGTTTCCCAAATAGGTGATTTGCTATTTGATACGATTCAAAATTATATTGAAGAGCATGCGTTTAATCCTAAAGGAAGAGAGACAAAGATTATACCAGCTAAGTTAAATCAAAGTCCAGGTGTAATAGGAGCAGCTGCCATGTGTTTTTAAGATGAGTATGCATAATTTTTCCAGTATCTATGATATCAATATATTTTTAATAAATAATACGTCAGGATTGTAAAAATGAATACATATGGAGGTTACTATGACAGAGAGTAAACATATTCACATTATTTCCCACACACATTGGGACAGGGAATGGTATTTACCTTATGAAAAGCATCATATGAAATTAATCGATTTGATGGATACTTTATTAGAAACCTTGAAAAAAGAGACTGGATATAAAAGTTTCCATTTAGATGGACAAACTATTATTCTTGATGACTATTTACAAGTTCGTCCAGAAAAAAGAGCAGAAGTACAGCAGTTTATAAATGAAGGAAGAATTTTTATAGGCCCTTGGTATATTTTGCAGGATGAGTTTTTGACGAGCAGTGAATCAAATATTCGAAATTTGCAATACGGGATGCAGGATTCGCGTCAATGGGGAAATATGTCGAAGGTCGGCTACTTCCCGGACTCATTCGGAAATATTGGTCAAGCACCGCAAATATTACAGCAAGCTGGAATTAACAATGCAGTATTTGGGCGTGGTGTGAAGCCAACAGGATTTAATAATAAAGTAATCGAGTCCGACGACTTTGAATCTCCTTATTCAGAAATGTTTTGGCGAGGGCCGGACGGGTCAAAAATATATGGAATTTTGTTCGCCAACTGGTATTGTAATGGAAATGAAGTCCCAGTTGACAAGGAAGCAGCCTCTGCTTTTTGGAAAGAAAAGTTTAAGTCCTTGAAGAAATATGCTGCAAGTCCTCACTTATTAGTTATGAACGGTTGTGACCATCAGCCGATTCAAACGGACTTGCCTGAAGCGATTGAGCAGGCAAAAGAGTTATATCCTAATGCCACGTTTTCACATTCAAACTTTAATGATTACGTAGCGAACCTTGTAGAAACCTTGCCGAATGACTTGAAAACGGTAGACGGCGAATTGCGCAGTCGACAAACAGACGGTTGGGGGACGCTTGTTAATACAGCCTCCTCACGTATGTATTTGAAACAGATGAACCGGACTGGCGAAACCCTGCTTACACATGTTGCCGAGCCACTTGAAACATTTGCTCATACGCTCGGTAAAGCTTACAACCACGACAAATTGGAATACGCGTGGAAAACACTGATGCAAAATCATCCACATGACAGCATTTGCGGATGCAGTGTGGATGAAGTTCACCGTAATATGGTGACACGATTTTTCGATAGTCGTCATGTAACGGAGACGTTGATTAACGAAGCTTTGCATGCTATTTCCAGCAATGTAAACACACAAGCTTTCGGGGATTTGGACAAAAATGCATTGCCTTTTGTTGCTTATAATACAAGTGGATATGATAAAAATGGGTTGTTAAGTGTCCTATTGGATGTCAAGCGAGAATATTATAGAGATGGTGTAAATAAACAATCGTTAAAATCATTTGATATTGGAGAAAAACAGCTTGTTGATGCAAACGGTCAGTCTTATGATTTTGAGTTAGAGGATAAGGGAATAACATTTGATTACGATTTGCCTGAAGACCAGTTTCGTCAACCGTATATGGTGCGTCGGGTAAAAGTGACATTTGAAGCGAAAAATGTACCTGCGTTGGGGTATAAAACATTTGCACTTGTGAATAAAATAAATCATTCTGAACCAGTCGAGCAACATAAAAGTCTAGTTATTTCTGAAAATGAATTGGCTAATAACAACCTGCATGTTGTTATTACTGAAAATGGTTCTTTAAATATTACGGATAAAAAGACGAATCGCACCTATAAGCAACTTGGTATTTATGAAGATACTGGTGATATAGGTAATGAATATATGTATAAACAACCTGATGGTGAGAAAGCATTAACAACTGAACATGTGCCAGCTCGTATTGAACTGGCTGAAGACACACCATTTCGAGCAGCGTTTGATATTATTCATGAATGGTCTCTTCCAAAAAGTGCTACAGACCTACTTGAGAGAGAGCAACGTGAAGTTGTTGAATTTACTAGAAGAAAAGCCCAGCGAACAAAGGAAATGGGTTCATTTGTAATTAAGACGAGGGTATCTCTGGAGAAAACAAGTGAAGGTGTACAAATAGATGCAACATTTAATAATCAGATGTTAGATCATCGTCTCCGGATGCTTTTCCCGACAGATATTCATACAGAAGAGCATTATGCAGATTCTATTTTCGAAGTAGCAAGACGTCCAAATACACCATCTGAAGAGTGGACAAACCCTGATAATTCACAGCATCAACAAGATTTTGTATCAGTAAGTAATGAAAATGAAAGTTTAACTATTGCAAATTATGGGCTTAACGAATATGAAGTACTTCGCGACGGTCACAATACGGTAGCTATCACTTTACTGCGTTCAGTGGGAGAAATGGGAGACTGGGGTTATTTTCCGACACCAGAAGCTCAATGTTTAGGAGACCATACGGTTTCTTTAGCTATATATCCAGCAAATGGCAATTTGACAAGGAGTTATCAACAAGCCTACCAGTATCAAATTCCTTGGACGACTTGGCAAGTACCTGTTCAAGAAAAATCATTGTCTGCAGAAGGTTCTTTTGTACAATGGGCAGGAGAAAACCTTGCATTGTCATCCATGAAAGTTTCTGCTTCTACTGGAGATATCATGATGCGCTGGTTTAATCTCGGTGATAGAAAAGAACAGTTACGAGTGAGTAATGAGCTTGGTGAAATTGGTTATCAAAGTAATGTGATAGAAGAACGCAAAGAAACAATAACTGCTGATTCCCAAAAACAAGTGAACGTTGCTGTAAACAAGCATGAAATTGTAACGGTAGGATTCAAACAATAAAAGTTTGTATTTTAAAAATAGAGGTTTAGCTCTCCCAACTGAAACAATCTACACAGTGTGGGGAAAGGTATCCTAAAGCAGTTCCTGCTGCTTTAGGATGAAAAAAGTTAAGTAAATATAAAGGAGCAAGAATATATGGGGAATAATTTGCCGGAATCAATGAAGTCTATGATAGAAAAGGTTAATGAGCGCTTTTCAGAAGACGAAAAAGTACGTACTATGTTCGCCAATTGTTTTAGTAATACATATGAAACTACCATACGGTCTCAAGATGATGGAACAACTTTCGTTATTACAGGAGATATTCCAGCTATGTGGCTTCGAGATTCTGCAGCGCAAGTGAGACCTTATTTACTTTTAGCCGAATCAGATACATTTGTAGCTAATATGATACAAGGTGTTATTCAAAAACAAATGGAATTTATTGTTCATGACCCATATGCAAATGCATTTAATGAGACAGCAGATGGAAGCCGTTTTAATGATGATGAAACTAAAATGTCGCCACTGATATGGGAAAGAAAATATGAAATAGATTCGCTTTGTTATCCTGTCCAACTTGCTTATTTATTTTGGAAAACTACTGGACGAACAAATCATTTTAATAACACGTTTCATCGAGCTGTTCAAGAGATAATCGATACATGGGTTATAGAACAAAACCACGAAGAATCTGAGTACCACTTTGTCAGACATAATTGTGAGCCTCAAGATACGTTGTCTCACGACGGGTACGGAGCCCCGATTGGTTATACTGGAATGACTTGGTCTGGTTTTCGTCCAAGTGATGATGCGTGCAAATTGGGTTATCTTGTACCATCCAACATGTTTGCCGTTGTTGTACTGGAATATCTGCAAGAAATCGCAAACGATGTTTTAAAGGTTAAAGAACTTGCAGAAACTGCTCTTCAATTAAAAAATGATATCAATCAAGGAATTCAGGAATATGGAACGGTCGAACATCCTGAATTTGGCACTATTTACGCGTATGAAACTGACGGGTTGGGTAATTATGTGCTGATGGACGATGCTAATGTTCCGAGTTTATTATCCATACCTTATTTAGGATACTGCAGTACAGAAGATCCTGTCTATAAAAACACGAGGCAATTTGTTTTGAGTGACTCCAATCCATACTTTTATGCAGGTGACAAAGCAAAAGGTATAGGCAGCCCCCATACTCCAGAAAACTATATTTGGCATATTGCACTTGCGATTGAAGGCATGACAGCTACTACGGAAGACGAAAAAGAACGGATTCTTGAGATTTTCAAAACTACGGATGCAGAAACAAATGTCATGCATGAAGGGTTTCATGTTGATGATCCGCATCTATTTACGCGAGCGTGGTTTTCATGGGCAAATTCTATGTTCAGTGAATTTGTTCTCACCCAGTGCGGGAAACATGTGGAAGGCAGTCCCTTAAAGCAATAAAAGCATATTAAATCAAAATAAAGCATGAATTCTTATTTATACTCCTCTCACTTGCTGTGGCATGACCATAGAAAGTGAGATAATTATTTAAAATACAGTAAATAGTCATTGTTTTTAGTATCTGTTTTCATGTAGTAATTACCCAACTGATAAGCAGAAAATTTCCTGATGATAGATATTTAGTGAAGTAACTAAATGAACTCTCCCATGAATATATGATAAACAAAACTAATTATTACTTATCATGCTAAATTGAAATTATTCTATATTGTATCGTAACTAAATAAAATAAATTTAATATCATACAGTAAAATGAAGACAAACGATGATTATCTCTCTGTCATAACTTTAACAATCTATCCCATATAATCATGCTGTTAAATAAATTACACATATATTATACTCCCAAATGTCCTGCTTAAACATATTATACATAGTGTTCAAAGTGCTTTGGAACTGGAGTGAGCTCTACTATATCTTTAATAAGTGAACATTGGCAATAAACACATATTGAGGGGCACATGCTTTATTGAATATAATGTAAGCAGTTTCATAGTGAATGTTCAAGCATGGAGTAGCAAAAGCATATCAAGTTGGAAGATGTGTTTAATTTATCTTCAATAAGATGATGGAAGGAGAGAAGTTAAAGAAAACGAAAGTAAATTATTAAAAAAGGAGGAGTACTTTTGATAAACAAAAGAATATTATGGATATCTTTAATTGCAATTTTAACACTTAGTTTTATCACGGCTTGTTCATCAGACAATAACAATAACAATAACAATGATAATGAAAAACAGGAAGCGGATGTTGATGTGAATAAGGAAGATTTTCCGATTGTCGATGAAGAATTAACCATGACTATGATTGCTCCTGGAACTGCTCAATCTCCTGAGTGGTCAGAGATGGATGTATTACAGGAGTATGCTGAGAAAACGAATATTGATTTTAAATTTAACACACCGCCTGCTGATGACTTCGGCACAAATTTGAATTTGGCTTTCTCCAGTGGAGATATGGAAGACATCATATACGGTGCTGAGACAGATGATTTAACGCCAGCGATGGAAGTGGATTATGGGGAGCAAGGAATCTTGTTACCACTTGAAGATTTGATTGATGAATATGCTCCTAATATAAAGGAATTGCTTGAAGAAAATCCTGAAATAGAAAAGTCTATTACGACAACTGATGGTCATATTTATGCTTTGCCTCAAATTTCTGAAGGACACCGTTCTATATGGACAAGTCCAATGTGGTATAATGGAGATTGGTTAGACGAGCTAGATGTAGACGAAGTACCTGAGACAACAGATGAATTCTATGAGTTGTTAAAACGTTTCAGGGATGAAGATCCAAATGGAAATGGCGAAAATGATGAAGTTCCCCTTCTTGATGTGGAAATGGACAGTATTGGTCCGTGGTTTATGTCCGCTTTTGGGGTTAAGGATCAAAAATTAATAGAGAATGAAGGGAAAGTAAGCTATGGAGCTATCACTGATAATTATAAAGAATATCTAAAATATATGAATAAACTTTACGAAGAAAAATTGCTGGACCAAGAAACATTCTCTCAATCAGATGAAGAAAAACAAGCGAAAGGGCAAAATAATCGTGTTGGTGTCTTCTCGGATTACTTCTCTTACTTCACTACCGGCGAAGATCCTGAAGAAGCAACGAATAATCCGATGTTTAAACCTTTGACAAGCCCGGAAAACGATGAGCCGATTGCTCCTGTGGATGATGGGATACAGAGAGGTACTTTTGCGCTTACTAAAGATAACCCCAGCCCCGAGGCATCAATTCGCTGGTTAGATTACTTCTATTCTGAGGAAGGCGGCGCCTATATTGATCAAGGACCGGAAGGTGATCTTTGGGAATGGAATGATGATGAAACTAAACGAATCGATAAAGATGAAGATGAAATACCTGATGGATATGAAGATTCAGAAGATTATCGTGCTTCTTTGACTCCTGCTTATGGTATTGCGGCACCTTATCTTGTGCAAGACATTGAGAAGGAGGAACCTTCAGTTACGGACGTTTTTACCGAAGCTGAAACAGAAGAAAAGATGGAACCTTATGGAGAAGTCCCTTTTCCAAAAGTGTATTTGACACAGGATGAACAAAAAGAAGTGAATACGATTGAAATGGATTTAGAGTCGTATGTAGAACAAATGGAAGCTAAGTTCATCACTGGTGTTGAGCCGCTCTCGAATTGGGATGATTACGTTGAAACGATTGAGGGAATGGATATTGATCGATATATCGAAATCCACCAAGATGCATATGATCGTTGGGAAGAAAGCTGAATATTTTAAAATAGAAGCCGTTCGCATTAACGCGGGCGGTTTCTGTTTAGAAATAATTATTCAAGTGTGATAACAGGAAGTTTTTTATAGGGTTATATGGACATGAGCAATTTAGGTGGATATTATTACTGTTTCTTTTATAAAGTTACGCTGATATCATAGAAATTTATAAATGAATGTTTCGCAAAATCACCTCTCTCATTCCTCTTCATCACTTAAATGAGTTAGGTGTATATGCCTATTCAGGAGATTATAAATTTATAATAAGCAAAGTAATACTCCCTTTTGCACTTAAGGTGATTACAAGAGGCAAGAAAGTATTTGATTGATTCATTGATAAAGAAAAATGTCCCGTTATTCAGTAAAGAGAAAAAGCTACATTTACTTTTTTAAACAGTAAATAAATATTAAAAGTTGGAAAGATAGGCAGTGATTTCGATGAATATGTTCAATGGTTTATTTAAATGGGTTTTTCATATAGGAAATTGGTTGTTCAAGCTTATGTACCTTCATCTATTGTGGGCGGTGTTTACCTTATTGGGGTTAATCGCTTTTGGTCTTTTTCCGGCAACGGCAGGGGTGTTTGCTGTTGCTCGTAAATGGATGGAAGAAGGGGAGGATACTCTAATTTTCAAAACGTTCATCAATGTGTATAAATCAACTTTCATTCAAATAAACGGCTTAGGTTACGTTATGGTAGGTATAGGAGCATTTTTAACTTATGATTTTATTCTTTCCAGGGAATTCGTAGGGTCCATGATCATACATATATTATTATTGTTTTTTTCTGTGCTATTTATCCTTGTTCTATGTTATTTGTTTCCAGTATTTGTACGATACGATTTGCAGTTTTTTCTTTATTTTAAACAAACTTTTTTGGTGGTTTTGGCAAGGCCTGTTGAATCCATTGGAATGCTAATTTGTCTTATTTTACTATATTATTTACTGATATTGTTGCCAGTATTATTTGTAATGGCCGGTTCTTCTATTATAGCGTTTCTGCTTATGGCGCTTGCGTATCGATCATTTACTAAAATCGAAGAAAGAAAAGCTAATTAAGGGTTAGAGGTGAACCATTCACATGTCTTTCATCAAGAATTATTTACGCTCAGGGTTGTTTAAAAGCTATATTATATCTTATCTTTTAATTTTTCTTATCCCTTTTATGATGATAGGTTATTTTTTCTATCAAAGCTTAGTTACAGATCTTCGTCATACAATTGAAGAAACAAACTTAACAAAATTGGAACAAGCTGAAAATTATACCAGTGAACGAATACAGGAATTAGATCAATTGGCAGGAAGAATAGCTTACGACTCTAAGTTAAGCCCTTATGAGCTGGCCCATGATTATTACAGCAGAAATGCTGTTCGTGAATTAAATAATTATAAAGAAAATAGTGCTATTGTTGAAGATGTCTACCTTTACTATCATGATGACGACAAAGTTTATTCTTCATCAGGAACTCATAGTCTGTCGACGTTGCAGAATGAAACCCCGCCATTTAATCAATGGTCAAAACAAGCACTTACGGAGAAGTTAAATACAGAAAAACAAGAGGTCCGCTTACCCAAAAAGAAACCTGATAAAAAATCTATAGAGAATATGATGGTTTCTTTGCATCCTGTTCCCAAAAGTAACCCGCAACCATTTGGCACAGTGATGTATACGATTAAGGAGTCTGTACTGACAAATCAAATTGATGATATATTAGGTGATTATCAAGGTAATACTTACATACTCGATCAAGATGGTGAAATGGTTGCAGCTTCGGAAAATGACAAAGAAATAGAAAAATCCATCCTTCAAAAAGTAGATAAAGAAAACACTGGTAATGAATTGATAAACTACTCAAGTCAAGATTATTCCATTTCTGTGTCTAAATCTGATGTCAATGATTGGACATTTATCTCTTTAATGAATGCGAAACAGATTGATAATCTTTTGCTTTCCAGAAAATTGCTTTTTATAATACTGCTAACAATATTACTTTTGGCAGGTATATCCGCAGCTATAATATTTGCTAACAAACAGTACAAACCAATTCGGAATTTGTACGAAAAAACGAGAGAATCTAATAAAACGTTACCTGAAATCAAAGGAAATGAATTAGATACGATTAATTATGCCATTGCTGATATTATAGAGTCACATGAGAACCTCAGTAATAGAGTATTAATTCAAAAGCCTTTTGCGAGAGACCAGTTGCTAATCAATCTTTTAAAAGGGACACTTCAAGAGAGAGAGGATTTTGAAGCGTTATTGAAGTCCCTGAATATTAACATGAAGGACGGGTCTTATTTTGTAGCGGTATTATATTTTGAGTCACTAAACGGTTCAGAAGAAGACATGCACAGAAGAGAAAAGGTAGTAGATTGTTTATCGAATGAAAATAATAATCATGATACACTTTACGCAGTTGACCTCCTTTATAATGATGCAATTGCACTTATTATCAGTACAGGCGAACATATCTCTCACATAGGCGAAGAACGACGCCGCACTATCTATGATATCCAACAAAAAGTTAAAGCTATGACAGATTCTAAACTAGTTATAGGAATCGGCCGTCCATGTCAGGATAAGCGATATATTAATAGTTCCTATATTGAAGCTTTAGCAACAGTGGACCATCGTTTTGCAGTGCAATTAGGCTCCCTCATTTACTTTGAAGATCTTGCCGCTATTAAAAGTGAAGAGATTGGTTATCCCGAAGAAAACCTGCTGAAGTTAATATATAGCATTAAGCAGGGAGATCCAATAGTTTCTAGTGAGGTATTGCAAGATATATTTATTGATATTTCTTCAGGACAACGAAGCACTCATCAAATAAAGGCTATTTGTTTTGATATAATTAACACTGTTATTAAAACCGCTTCGGAGCTTGGCGTACCTAGTTGCATTAACAATGTTGAGCAACTTGTTGATTTTCAAAGTTTGCATCAATTGGAACAAATATTGCAGGAAACTGTAATGGATTTGTGCAGCCAAGTGGAGAAAAAAATATTAAGCTATAACAACCAATTGTTTAAGAATATTATTGACTATATCCATTCATCTTATAAAAGTTATGAATTGAGCTTGGAAGGAATCTCGCGTCACTTTAAACTATCAGTGCCTTACTTAAGTCGTTTTATCAAGGAGCAAGTGGGAGTTACTTTTACTCACTATGTTTTTGAATTGCGTTTAAAGAATGTTAAAGATGAATTGATAAATAGTAACCGATTGATTAAAGATATTATTGCAGATGTTGGCTATACAGATGTTTCTAACTTTTCTCGAGAGTTTAAAAAAGTTGAGGGTGTAACTCCAGGGCAATATCGCAGATTAAACAGATCGAACAATTAAACTGAAATCCGACTATAATGTCGGATTTTTTTATTTGTCCTTTCTTAATTAATTAAATGGATGCAGGATAAGAAATACACATTGAATCAAAATTAACATAATGACCAAGCTCAAAACGTTTATTGGATGCATGATAGTACTGTGAAGAATAAAAATCTGGTTAAAAACAACATATTGCGACTAAGTTTATGCCATGGTTTAATGAAAGCAGTTTCATAAAGCGTTTGCAAATTGAAGGAGGGAATCTAATGTGAGTATTCCAAAAGAAGAAATTGAAGGTACAATTCAATCAGATAGACAACCTGAGACAATGATGGATAAGAAAAAATTGAATAAAAAAAATAAGAAACGAAAAAAGCTTAAACTTATTGGTCAAAACTGGCAACTTTACGTATTAATACTTCCGGCATTTTTATACTTTCTTATTTTTAAGTATTTTCCTATGTATGGTATTCAAATTGCCTTTAAGGATTTTACACCTGCCGAAGGAATTTTAAATAGCGATTGGGTGGGATTGGAACATTTTATCCGTTTTTTTGAATCGCACTATTTCTGGGATTTAATCCGGAATACTTTAGGTATTAGTGTATACGAGTTAATTGTTGGTTTTCCACTACCTATTATTTTGGCTCTGGCTTTAAATGAAGCTAAAGAAGGACTTTATAAAAAGTCCGTCCAAACAATTACATACGCTCCGCATTTTATCTCAGTTGTTGTATTAGCAGGTATGTTTATTGCATTTTTATCACCGTCGACTGGTATTATCAATCATTTTATAGAGCTCCTTGGTTTCGAACCTATTGCATTTATGGAAGATCCGAAATGGTTTAAAACCATATTTGTATCTTCAGGAGTTTGGCAAAATACAGGGTGGGGAACGATTATCTACCTTGCAGCTCTATCCGGAGTCGATCCACAGCTCCATGAAGCAGCAGTTGTGGACGGTGCTACAAGATGGCAGCGAATTTGGTATATCAACTTACCAACAATACTCCCGACGATGGTTATTTTATTAATCATGAATGTTGGTCAGATTATGGCTATGGGTTTTGAGAAAATCCTATTGTTCCAGAATAACCTTAATATGGAATCATCTAACGTTATTGCAACGTTTGTTTATGAAGCAGGTTTATTGGATGGTCAGTATAGCTTTGCTACTGCTGTCGGTGTATTCAATGCCATCATCAATTTCATATTATTAGTAGCAGTTAATTATTTTGCCAGAAAGACAAGTGAAACAAGTTTATGGTAGGAGGGAGCTTAATGAGTAAACAAAAACATGTCCAGCATGTAAAAGATATTAAAAGTGATCGTAATTTTAAGATAGTGAATTATACTTTTTTAACCATAGCAATGGCAGTTGTGCTTTATCCGCTTATCTATGTACTTAGTGCGTCAATTAGTGATCCGACAGCAGTTAATTCAGGGAAAATGTGGTTGTGGCCTAAAGACATTAATTTTGAAGGGTATAAAGAAATATTTAATCATGGAGCAATATGGCGCGGTTATTTGAATACTATTTTTTACACAGTGCTTGGCACAACTATTAGCCTTGCTATAACATTACCTGCCGCCTATACTCTTGGTCGGGAAGACTTTGTTGGAAGAAATTTCTTCACTGCTGTGTTTGTTTTAACCATGTTTTTTGAGGGCGGTTTAATCCCAACTTATTTAGTGGTTAAGAATCTTGGGTTAATTGACACCATATGGGCATTGGTGTTACCGAACGCAGCTGCTATCTGGAATATTGTTATTGCCCGGGTGTTTTTCCAAAGTACGATTCCTAAAGAATTAGAGGAATCGGCAAAAATTGATGGGTGCTCTAACTTCAAATTATTTTTCAAGATTGTATTGCCGTTATCTGCACCGATTATTGCTGTTATGGCTTTGTTTTACGGTGTGGATCAATGGAATAATTATTTTGATGCTTTGATTTATTTAAAAGATAGAAGTTTATATCCATTACAAATGGTACTCAGAGAAATTCTGGTAATGCAGGAGATGTCTGCGCAAGATGCTGGCATGACAGAAGAGTTAGCATCATCACTGCATAGTAAGCAAGAGTTGGCTGCAGTTATTAAATATGGGGTGATGATTGTATCGACTCTGCCGATTATTATTATTTATCCATTTTTACAAAGGTTTTTCGTACAAGGTGTTATGATTGGTTCATTGAAAGGATAAAACAACTATATATTAAAATAGAATTTGATGAATGAGATAAATTTGTTTACTTGAAGGAAAGATTCTTCAAAAGCAGTTAGTCATTTATACAATGGTAGTAAATGCAGATGAAATGAGTTGATACTTTTGAACTTGATAATGATGACATTTAATCTGCGAATGGATACAAAAGATGATGGAGAAAATGCTTGGCCAAACAGAAAAGAGCAAGTATTACAGACCATTCAATCTCAAAACCCTGATATATTGTCGATACAGGAAGGTTTATATCATATGGTCGCTTACTTAAACACCAATTTGTCTGCTTACACTATGATTGGAATGGGGAGAGATGGAGGTACTGCTGGAGAATATAATGCCATTTTTTATAAAAAAGAGATTTTGTTATTAAAGCAACAGGGCCAATTTTGGTTGTCGGCAACTCCAAATGTCCCAGGCAGCAAAAGTTGGGGAAGCGGGAGCAACCGAATTTGCACATGGGGCGAATTTATGTATTCGGATTGTTCTTTAGACGCTTTCTATATCTTCAATACTCATCTTGATAATGCAAGTCAGCTTGCCAGGTTAAAAGGTAGTGAAGTCATCATGTCTCAAATCAAACCGTTGCTTCAAAAAGGTGCTTCTGTTCTTTTAACGGGAGATTTAAATTGCGGGAACAACAATGAAGTGATCAATTGCATTGAAGAGTGGGGATTGAAAAATCAGTACGTTAAAGGCAGAACTTTTCATGATTTTTTGGGTGGTGAAACTGGAGAACAGATTGATTATATATTTCTCTTTGGCGAGTATGAATTAAAGAAAATTACTGTCGATCGACGTAGTTTTAATGGGAAATATCCATCAGACCATTATCCTGTAGTCGCAAATGTTAGTTTTCATAAATGATAAGAAAAAGAACGACCAAGATTGGAGAAATAAAAATGAGTCAAAAACAACCGAACATTGTTTTTATTATGAGTGATGATCATGCTGCGCATGCAATGAGCTGTTATGGCAGCGAAATTAACGAAACACCGAACTTAGATAGAATTGCAGATGAAGGGATGCGTTTTGATAACTGTTTTTGCACGAATTCTATTTGTGCTCCAAGCAGGGCTGCTATTATGACGGGACAGTATAATCACATGAATGGGGTTAAAACCTTAGGTGATGGATTTGATGGGCGGCAACCAAATGTGCAGAAAATAATGCAAGATCATAATTATCAAACTGCGATTATTGGCAAATGGCATCTTGGCCATGGAGGGAATAATGATCCAACAGGGTTTGATTACTGGAATGTACTGCCTGACCAAGGAGATTACCACAACCCTCCTATGTATGAGATGGGACAAGAAAAACAATACGAAGGTTATGTTACTGATATTATTACAGACCTTTCCATGGACTGGATTGATAATAGAAATGAAGATCAGCCATTTATGCTCATGTGTCATCATAAAGCTCCGCACCGGCCGTGGGAGCCTGATGAAAAACATGCTCATATGTATGAAGATTTAGATATCCCGGAACCGGTAACATTTAACGATGATTATTCAAATCGGTCTCAAGCTGCTAAAGAAGCAACGATGCGTATTGACCAAGATTTATATGATATTGATTTGAAAGTTGATCCTCCAGAAGGACTCACTCCAGCAGAGCTTAAAAGTTGGAAATACCAGCGTTATATTAAAGATTATTTACGAGTGGTTGCTTCTATAGATGATAATGTGGGGAGGTTGCTGGATTACTTAGACGAAGCAGGTCTGGCAGACAACACAATTGTTGTTTATACATCAGATCAAGGTTTCTTTCTTGGAGATCACGGTTGGTATGATAAACGTTTTATGTATGAAGAATCATTGAGAATGCCGTTTATTGTCCGATATCCACAGTCAGTAAGGGCAGGATCTACAACCGATGATTTTGCTTTAAATGTTGATTTTGCGGAGACTTTTCTAGATTATGCGGGCATAGATCAACCTTCGTTTATGCAGGGGACAAGTTTGCGTCCAGTGATGGAAGAGCAGACTCCTGATGATTGGCAAACATCTCATTATTATCGATATTGGGAGCATTTAAGTGAACCTCATAAAGTTGTTGCTCATTATGGCATGAGAACACATAGGTATAAATTGATTTATTATTACGGTGAATCTCTTGGGTCTTCTAACACATTGGATGAATCGCGAGAACCTGAATGGGAATTATTTGATTTGAAAGAGGACCCATATGAGTTAAACAACGTATATGGTAACCAAGCATATGAAGAGACGATTATCGAATTGAAAAAAGAACTGTATCGTTTGAAAAACGATGTTCAGGATTTTGAATAAATGATATTGCAATAAATTAAAAAGGATGAAAATATGTATCGGAAAATTCGGGAGCTTGTAGAGTGGATTGTTTTACAAGCGCTCGTTGCAATGATTGTGGATTCATTCAGACAAGGGGAGGTAAACGGGAATGTTTTTTACAGAAAAAAAAGCTCATGCCAGAATTAATGAATTGTTTGAGTATAGATATCGTGATTGTATAAACCTTAGGGAATGGCAATTTGCGGAAGATGATGGAGGCCTAGCGAACTACCCGCCTATTCCATTTCCTTCTCAAGCTAAAGAAGTCGTGATAGGTGATCGTTGGGAAGGCAGAGACCTTTATGCATGGCTATCAAGAGAGGTAAATCTTCCAAAAAATTGGCCATCTGATAAGACTGTCGTAGGTATATTTGATTTTGGCGATACTGGCGGTGGAAATAATTCAGGATTTGAGTCGTTGTTTTTTTTGGATGGAACACCTTATCAAGGAGTGGACACCAATCATAAAGAAGTGTTTTTTCCTTTAGAAAAGAACGGCGACAAGATGAAAGTAGACTTCCGTTTATGGTCAGGGATGGAAGGTGGCGGTATGCCTCAAAATCAAGAGTTCAAATTTAAACGAGCTGACTTGGCCTGGTTTGATGATGAAGTTGACAAGTACTATTACGATGCTCGGGCTGTGATAGAAACAGTAGATGTTTTGCAAGAGACCCAAACTGAAAAACATCGGTTGCTTCAAGCTCTTAATCAGTCTTTAAATATGATAGATTGGTTAAACCCAGGGTCAGAAGCATTTTATGAAACGGTTTATGAAGCTGGGGAGCATCTTAGAGAACAAATCGACTCCATTGAAAAGCATCATAATGTAACATTTCATTGCGTCGGACATACTCATATTGATGTAGCTTGGTTGTGGCAATTAAAACATACGAGAGAAAAAAGTGCACGTTCTTTTTCTACAGTACTTCGTTTAATGGAACAGTATCCAGAATACCTTTTCCTGCAAAGTCAGCCGCAGTTATATGAATATATTAAAAACGATTATCCAGATATTTATAAACAGATGAAAGAGCGAATTATGGAAGGACGTTGGGAAGCTGAGGGTGGTATGTGGCTGGAAGCTGACTGTAATATTCCTTCAGGAGAGTCGCTTGTTAGACAATTACTGCTTGGTTCCAACTTTTTACGGGATGAATTTGGTAAAGAAACAGAGTATTTGTGGCTTCCAGACGTTTTTGGATATAGCTGGGCACTCCCTCAAATTCTTAAAAAGTCTGGTATTGAAACATTTATGACAACTAAAATCAGTTGGAGTCAGTACAATAAAATGCCACATGATACATTTAAATGGCGTGGTATCGACGGTAGTGAAGTTCTGACACATTTTATTACAACAACAGAACCGTGGCCTGAATCCACTTATTATACGTATAATGGATTTATGACTCCTCAAGTAGTGAAAGAATCTTGGGATGCTTATAAAGATAAAGATATTAATCAGGATTTAATATTATCATACGGTTATGGAGACGGCGGCGGTGGTGTAAATCGTGATATGTTGGAGATGCGTAAACGTATTGATGAAATGCCAGGACTGCCATATGCGAAACCTGCACGAGCCGACGAATATTTCAGACAATTACATGACACAATCGACCATACAGATGGTTATGTGCATACATGGGATGGGGAGTTGTATTTAGAATTTCATCGGGGGACTTATACTTCACAAGCGGAAATTAAACGGATGAACCGAAGATTGGAATTACTCTATCGAGAAACAGAGTGGCTTAATGTGTTAAAATCCTTAAAACAATTTTCTATGGAATCTTATCCTGCGAAAGAGTTAACCGCTGGGTGGAAAATCATCCTGCGCAATCAATTTCATGATATTATTCCCGGTTCTTCCATTAATGAGGTCTATAAAGATGCTCAAAGAGAACATGCAGAAGCTGAACAACTTGCAATTAAAGCTTGGGATGAGGCAAGTTCCAGTGTTATGGAAGCAGATTCTTCATATGGATGGACTTTGTTTAACTCAGCCCCATGGAAACGAAACGACAACTTTTTCATCAAAGTGGATGAAGAGGGGACGTGGCACGATGACCATGGTAATACTTTAGTATCTCAACGAACAGAGGGAGGATATATAGTACAAGCTCATGATGTTCCTTCGATGGGGTATGCTTCAATCTTTTTCAAAGAAGATAGAGCATCTAACGCTCAGATTCCATTTGAATCTCATACATCTGGAATCAGCACACCATATTATGAGATTGCTTGGAATGAAGCAGGTCAATTAACTAAATTGTATGATAAAACTCATAATCGGGAAGTGTTGGCTGAGGATAGCTGTGGTAATGTTTTGCAAACGTTTGAAGATAAGCCGATGATGTTTGATGCGTGGGATATAGACATCTTCTATCAAGAAAAAATGACCGAGGTTACGCAGTTAATTTCTGCAGAATTTATAGAAGCAGGAGCGTTGCAAGCTGTTATTAGATTTACTTGGAAATATGGTTCATCTCTCATTGCTCAGGATATGACAGTATACGCCACATCGCGCAGAATTGACTTTAAAACGTATGTAGATTGGCAGGAAAGACAGCGTCTCTTGAAAGTAGCTTTTCCAGTTGAAGTCCGTTCAACAGAAGCTACTTATGATATCCAATATGGAAACGTCAAGCGTCCGACACATTGGAATACTAGCTGGGATTACGCACGTTTTGAAACGGTTGGTCACCAGTGGGCGGATTTGTCAGAAGGCGGTTATGGCGTTAGTTTACTGAACGATAGCAAGTACGGGTACGACATTAAAGATCAGGTCATGCGTTTATCATTACTAAAATCGCCAATTCATCCAGACCCATACGGAGATTTAGGTGAACACCATTTCAACTATTCATTGCTTCCACATGGAGACAGCTGGGTTGAAGGAAACACAGTTCGAGAAGCTTGGCAGCTGAATAATCCGTTGACATATCAAGGCGGAGAAGTTGCTCAAAATGGGTGCTCTCTTTTAGAGTGTACAGCTGGTAATGTCATGATTGATGCCGTTAAAAAATCTGAATATGGAGAATCAGTAATCATTCGAGTGCATGAATATGAAGGGAAACGTGTAGATGCGAACCTATCAAGTGATTGGGCGCTGGATACATGGCATGAATGTGATTTAATGGAACGTCCTTTATCTGATCTGAAAAACAATGGAGACATTCATTTTCATATTAAACCATATGAAGTGAAGACATTTGCAGTAACATTTAAAAATTGATTTTATAGTTATTCAGACGTAAAGTGCTCTATACCGTTATGTTGTATAGGGCACTTTTCTTGATAATTCGTATATTGACTAATTGCACATTGACTTTTCAGGATTTTGCAACATCAGTAGAATGAGCGAGGGTATATGAATTCATACCCCTCTTTATCCAATTACCAACTGCATCATATCGAATCGCATAATTTGTATTGATGAATCACAGGTTTTATTCAGGTGTACTTTTAATAAAATCTTCAATAAAGGCAGCTATATTCTTCAGTGCTTCTTGTATGATAGCTTCACCCAATTTATAATCTCCTAACTTGCCATTTCCCAAATTGCCGCTATTAGTAATGTCTTTATATTGATGGACGACACGAACAAAATTGCTATGGAAGTGTTTTAAATAAAAAGAGTCATCGTTAAAGTCTGCTTCTGTAAGTTTATCTTCTCGCACGATTTCAGGAGCAAGGTATAAGGATTCAGATACTTCTCTTTCGCAAGCATGTCCAAAGTAAGTAGAAGTAATTTGTTTTTGTATCGTTTCTTTTGCAGCGTCGACAAATTTGGTATGTGCTATTTCAACCTCATATTCCCGAGAAAGGTTTTCCGCAGCAACCGCTATGGTATCGGTATTTCCGCCATGGGCATTGACAAATAAAAATTTATGAATTCCATGAGTTCGTAAACTATGAACAATATCTTCAAGAATTTTAATCAATGTTTCCGGCTTTAATGTAATGGTTCCTGGAAAATCCATATGATGAGGTGAAACGCCATAATTGATGGTGGGAGCGACAATGACTTTTGGAAAACATTTTTCTGCTAATAAATGTGTGAAACGCTCAGCTCGAAATGAATCACATCCTTCTGCTAAGTGAGGTCCGTGTTGTTCCTGTGCGCCAATAGGAATAATGGCTACTTTTGCAGTTTTTAAAGCTTCCTTTACTTCTGGCCAAGTCATATCTTTTAAAATATATCTATTCAATGATAACCACATCCATATTGAATATTTTTTTAACTCTGTTAATTAGTCCATATAAATGTAAGATTAGCTCATTTATTATAAAAAGTAAAGGTGTTGACAGTATAAAAAGTGCTGTATAAAAATAGTTTTATGAAAAAA
>Ga0079226_10000254_pt1 | contig 35824 bp, 34 predicted proteins | sample Poulit2014_FD_76345 | JGI IMG/M metagenome (GOLD analysis project Ga0079226, IMG submission 76345) | Agricultural soil microbial communities from Georgia to study Nitrogen management - Poultry litter 2014 | ecosystem: Environmental > Terrestrial > Soil > Agricultural land | place: USA: Georgia...
TAAAGTATTGAAAACATCATGGTGTGCTTTTTCAATTTCATCTAAAAGAACTACTGAATAAGGTCTTTTTCTTACTTTTTCAGTCAATTCTCCACCTTCTTCATAACCCACATATCCTGGAGGTGCTCCAATCAATCTTGAAACTGCAAATTTTTCCATGTATTCACTCATATCTACACGGATTAAAGCATCCTCATTATCAAATAATTCTCTTGATAATACTTTTGCTAATTGTGTTTTTCCAACTCCTGTTTGTCCTAAGAATATGAAAGAACCAATTGGTCTATTCGGATCTTTTAATCCTGTTCGGTTTCTTTGAATAGCTTTTACAACTTTTTGAATAGCTTCATCTTGCCCAATAACATATTTTTGAAGATGAGCATTTAATTCTGCTAATTTGTTTTTTTCTGTTTTAGCTACTCTGTTAACAGGAATTCCAGTCATCATAGAAACAACATCTTCCACACTGGATTCATCAACTGTTTCTCTGTGAAGTTTAGATTCTTCTTCCCAACGAGCAGTTTCAGTTTCTAATTCTTCCATCAGATTTTTTTCATCATCACGAAGTTTTGCAGCTTCTTCATATTTCTGTTTTTTAACTACAGAATTTTTTTCTTCTCTGACTTTTTCAAGTTTTTCTTCTAAATCTAAAATCCTTTGTGGAACTTTGATATTGGTAATATGAACTCTTGATCCAGCTTCATCTAAAGCGTCGATAGCTTTATCTGGTAAATATCGATCAGTCATATAACGATTGGTTAAAGTTACACAAGCTTCAATGGCTTCTTTGGTGTAAGTTACATTATGATGACTTTCATATTTATCTTTAATGTTGTTAAGAATTTCTATGGTTTCTTCTACACTTGTAGGTTCAATAACTACTTTTTGAAATCTTCTTTCTAAAGCCCCATCTTTTTCAATATGTTGTCTGTATTCATCAATAGTTGTTGCGCCAATACATTGTAGTTCTCCTCTTGCTAAAGCAGGTTTAAACATATTGCTGGCATCTAAGCTTCCTGTTGCACCTCCCGCACCAACAATGGTATGAATTTCATCGATAAATAAGATGATGTCATCATTTTTCTCCAATTCATTCATGACCGCTTTCATGCGTTCTTCAAATTGTCCACGATATTTTGTTCCGGCAACAAGACTGGCTAAATCTAAAGTAACCACTCTTTTATCAAAGAGAATTCGCGAAACTTTATGCTGAACAATTCTAAGTGCTAATCCTTCTGCTATAGCACTTTTACCCACACCAGGTTCTCCAATTAAAATCGGGTTGTTTTTCTTTCTTCTGCTTAAGATTTGAGAAACTCTTTCAATTTCTTTTTCTCTTCCCACTACAGGATCTAATTTATCTTCTTTGGCCATAGCGGTAAGATCACGACCAAAATTATCAAGAACAGGTGTTTTAGATTTTTTACTTCCTTTTTTTCCTGTATTTCCACCGCCGCTTTTAAAGGGATTTCTTCTTCCAGTATCTCCAGAAGATTCATCTCCGCGATAAGTTTCAGCAGTAGGGTTTTCTGTTATATTATCTTTATCTTCTTGCATAATCATTGCTTTAAACTCACCTTTTACTTCATCATAATCTACTTTTAAACGATTGAGCAACTTTGTGGTTGGATCGTTTTGATTGCGTAAAATACAAAGTAATAAATGAGCAGTATTAATAGAAGAGCTGTGGAATAACTTTGCTTCTAAAAAAGTAGTTTTCAAAGCTCTTTCTGCTTGACGAGTTAAATGTAAATTTTTCTTCTGATTTGTATCTGTGGTTTCTGGATTAGCAGGACTAAGAATTTCTACTTTTCTGCGTAAATAATCCAAATCGATATCTAAAGAATCTAAGATTTCGATTGCTTTACCATCACCATCCCTCAACAAACCAAGCATTAAATGTTCAGTGCCAATAAAGTTATGACCCAAACGTAAAGCTTCTTCTTTGCTATAGGTAATTACATCTTTTACTCGGGGTGAAAAATTATCGTCCATACTTTTATCCTCCTTTATATTATTTGTCTTGTATTGTTCAAAAAGCATACCTTAATATATGCTTTAGCTAAATAGAGAAAATTTCTTCTCTTTTCAAAGATAAAAAGAAGTTATTTATTAAAGTTTGTGTTTTTCATAGGATTGTTAATAAAAATGTGTAAAAACCTACTTAAATCGCTTAAATCAAGTAGAAATTGTTTAAATTGCCGTGCTTTAAAATAATTAAAACAATAATAAAACTTATATATGGCAGAAGGAGAAGGGGGTAAATTAATCCCTATCAATATTGAAGATGAAATGAAGACGGCATATATTGACTACTCAATGTCCGTCATTGTGTCACGTGCATTACCAGATGTTCGTGATGGATTAAAACCAGTTCACCGAAGAGTTTTGTTTGGGATGCATGAATTGGGTGTTAGTCACAATAGACCTCATAAAAAATCTGCTCGTATTGTAGGAGAGGTTTTAGGAAAATATCACCCACACGGAGATAGCTCGGTATATGATACGATGGTGAGAATGGCCCAAGAATGGAGTTTGCGTTATATGTTAGTGGACGGCCAAGGAAACTACGGTTCAGTAGATGGTGACAGCCCAGCAGCAATGCGTTATACAGAAGCGCGAATGCGTAAACTGAGTGAGGCGATGTTGTTGGATATTGAAAAAGAAACGGTTGATCATCAACTCAATTTTGATGATACCATAGAAGAACCAGTTGTTTTACCCACCAGAATTCCCAATCTTTTAGTAAACGGAGCCAGTGGAATTGCAGTAGGAATGGCTACTAATATGGCACCACACAACCTTTCTGAAGTAGTAGATGGAACTATTGCCTACATTGAAGATAATGACATTGAAATAGAAGGATTGATGGAGTATATTAAAGCTCCTGATTTTCCAACTGGAGGAACTATATATGGATATGAAGGCGTAAGAGAAGCTTTCAAAACCGGTAGAGGAAGAGTGGTAATGCGTGCAAAAGCCAATATTGAAGAAGTAGATGGCAGAGAATGCATTATTGTTACAGAGATTCCTTATTTGGTCAATAAAGCTGATATGATTAAGAAAACAGCAGATATGGTCAATGATAAAAAAATTGAAGGTATCTCTCTTATTCGTGATGAATCTGACCGTAATGGAATGAGAATCGTTTATTTACTTAAACGAGATGCAATTCCTAATATCGTTTTAAACACATTATACAAATATACTGCTTTACAATCTTCTTTTAGTGTTAATAATATTGCATTAGTAAACGGAAGACCAGAACAGCTTAATCTTAAAGATTTAATTGTACACTTTGTTGATCACAGACATGATGTTGTGGTTAGACGTACAAAATATGAATTGAAAAAAGCTGAAGAACGCGCACATATATTAGAAGGTTTAATTATTGCTTCAGATAATATTGATGAAGTAATCGCTTTGATTCGTTCTTCTAAAAACGCAGAAGAAGCAAGAAATAAATTGATAGAACGCTTTGAACTTTCTGAAATTCAAGCCAGAGCGATTGTAGAAATGCGTCTGCGTCAATTAACTGGTTTAGAGCAAGATAAGCTAAGAACTGAGTATGAAGAATTAATGAAAACCATTGAAGATCTTAAAGATATTTTAGCAAATGAAGATCGAAGAATGGAAATTATTAAAGAAGAATTACTTGAGATTAAAGAACAATACGGAGATGAACGTCGTTCTCAAATCGAATATTCTGGCTCTGAATTAAGTATAGAAGATATGATTCCTGATGAACAAGTAGTAATTTCTATTTCTCACGCAGGATATATCAAAAGAACTCCTTTAACAGAATATAGAAAACAAAGAAGAGGAGGAATTGGCTCAAAAGCTTCCACCACTCGAAATGAAGATTTCTTAGAATATTTATTCGTCGGAACCAATCACCAATATATGTTATTCTTTACAGAAAAAGGACAATGTTATTGGATGAGAGTTTATGAAATTCCTGAAGGAAGCAAGACTTCAAAAGGAAGAGCTATTCAAAACTTAATCAATATTGAACGAGATGATAAAGTAAAAGCATTCATCTGTACAGAAGATCTAAAAGATGAAGAATACATAAACAGCCATTATGTCATCATGGCCACGAAAAAAGGTCAGGTTAAGAAAACTGTTTTAGAACAATATTCTCGTCCGCGTGTAAACGGAATTCGCGCCATCAGTATTAGAGAAGATGATGAATTATTATCAGCTCGTTTAACCACAGGGGATAGTGAGGTTTTATTAGCTTCTAAAAAAGGAAAATGTATTCGTTTTGAAGAAGAAAAAACAAGAGCAGTTGGACGTACAGCTTTTGGAGTTAGAGGAATTCGTTTAGATGGAGATGATGATGAAGTCATCGGAATGGTAACAGTTCATCAACCTGAAGTAGATATTTTAGTAGTAGCAGAAAATGGATATGGAAAAAGATCCAGCTTAGAAGAATATCGTGTAACAAACAGAGGTGGAAAAGGAGTAAAAACCATTAATATCACTGAAAAAACAGGAGAATTAGTTTCCATCAAAAAAGTTACAGATGAAGATGATTTAATGATTATCAATAAATCTGGAGTAGCTATTCGAATTGCTGTAGGAAATCTTAGAGTTATGGGAAGAGCAACACAAGGAGTTCGACTCATCAACTTAAGAGAAGATGATGCCATTGCAGCTGTAGCCAGAATTGTCAATGAAGACGAAGAAGATGAAGAATTAGATCAAGAAGAAGAGAAACTTGAAAATGAAGATGGAACAGAACTTGATGATAATACTACAAATCAAACAGAAGAAGAATAATTTTAAAATATAATATTAAATAATACTATGAATTTTAAATATTTTCCTATTGTTTTTTTGATGATGGCGGGAGCAACCGTTTTTGGTCAAAAAAAAGAAATAAGACAAGCAGAAAAAGCCATTGAAGAACAAAATTTTGCAGAAGCAAAAAAGCTTTTAGCAGAAGCAGAACCTGATGTTTCTTCTTTAAACAAGCGCTATAAAGCTCGTTTTTATACTGCAAACGGAATGGCGCTTGGTTTAGGTGGTTCAGGAACAATGGAAGAATTAGACGAAGCTACAAAAAGCTTTGAAAAAGCAATTGAATACGGAAATAAAGAAGAAGGTGCTCAAGGTTTACATACTATTGAGCAATTTTTAGTACAAAGTGCTGTTCAAGATCAAGAAAACCAAAATTTCAGAGATGCTTATAAAAAGATTTACAAAGCTTATGAAATGAGTCCTGAAGACACTCTTTATTTATTTGTTGCTGCAGGAAATGCTTATAACGCACAAGAAGATGATAAAGCAATTGAATATTATTCCAAATTAAGAAATATGGAATATAAAGGAAATGCTTTACAATATACAGCAGTAAATAAAGAAACTGGAGAAAAAGAAGTTTTCGGAAATGAAGCTGAACGAGATATGTTTATACAGTCAGGTGAATATACAGATCCACAAGTTGAACGCGAAGAAAGACGTGATGGAGATGTGATTAAACAATTAGCTTTAACTTATTTGAGAGCAGGAGATGAAGAAAAAGCTATCAGTACTATCCGTGAGGCAAGAAAAGATAATCCTAATGATATGGAATTATTAAAAGCCGAAGCTATGGTATATGAACAAAACGGAGAAACTGATAAGTATTTAAAAATTCTTGATGAACTCATTGAAAAAGATCCTGAAAATGCGGAAGCTTATTATGTGATTTTAGGGGATAATGCTTTAGATAATGAGGAAGAAGAAAAAGCTCGTGATTATTATGAAAAAGCTATTGAAAGCAATCCAAAATCTGTAACTGCTTATAATGGAATGGCCAATTCTTATTTAAATAAACAAGAAGCTATTGTAGAAGAAATGAATTCTTTAGGAATGTCAAAAGCAGATACTGAAAAATATAATCAACTTACAGAAGAGCGTAATGATTTATTAAAATCAGCTTTGCCTTATTTAGAAAAAGCATTAGCTAATGCACCAGAAAGTGTAGAGCTTATGCAAACTTTATATCAAATCAATTCTCAATTAAGAAATGATGAAGAAGCTCAAAAGTATAAGAGTATGATGGAAAAAGCTAAGTAATAGTTTTTAGAGTTTTCACATAAATATTTATTTTAAAAAGCATCTCTTAAAATTTGAGATGCTTTTTTTATATCAATAAAAATAGGAGAGGAGTAGAAAAAACACAAAAATCAAACATTAATTTAATAAGAAAATTATCTTTGCAAATTAGCAGGTCGCTTTATCGCTTTTTGATTTCAAAAGGAGGAAAGTCCGGACACCACAGGGCAGCATAACGGCTAACGGCCGTCAAGGTTTTAATAATTTAAAATCTATGGACAAGTGCAACAGAAAGAATGTACAGGTAATGCTGTAGTGCAATCAGGTAAACTCTATGCGGTGCAATGCCATGTAAACCAATTTTTAAGGACGGCCCGTCCAATCTGGAGGGTAGGCAGCTAAAGATTATTGGTAACAATAATTTCAGATAAATGATAAAGCTTTTCGCTTTAGTGAAAAGACAGAATCCGGCTTATAGACCTGCTTTTTTATTCTTCAAAATATATAAAACTCAAAATGACCTTACAGATTTTCTATCTTTTTACAAAAATAGGAATTTTCACTATTGGTGGAGGATACGCAGTTATTCCACTTATAGAAAAAGATATTGTAAGTAGAAATTGGCTTTCTCAGAAAGAACTTTATGAATTAATTGCTATTACAGAATCACTTCCAGGAGTTTTTGCTACTAATATTGCCGCTTTAGTAGGTTATAAAATAAACGGATTAAAAGGAGGAATTTTAGCTGCTTTAGGAACCATCATTGCTCCGTTTTGCATTATTATTTTAATAGCCATGTTTTTCAATAAATTTCAAGAAAATATTTGGGTGGCAAAAGCTTTTAAAGCCTTGAGACCAGCTGTAATAGCTTTAATTATAGCACCGATGTTTTCTGTTGCAAAAGCCAATAACTTAACTTTAAAAACTTCCATTTTTCCCATCACAGCTTTAATATTGATGATCGTTTTTAAAGTTTCTCCAGTTTGGATTGTAATTTTAGGTTGTTTAGGAGGTTTTCTATATTCTTTAAAACTAAGAAAATGATATTTTTTAAATTATTTTGGGTTTTTCTAAAAATAGGAATTTTCGGTTTCGGAGGAGGATATGCCATGCTTTCTTTAATTCAGGATGAAGTCGTCACACAAAACCAGTGGATGACCAATGAAGAATTTACAGATTTAGTAGCCATTTCACAAACCACTCCTGGTCCCATAGGAATTAACACTGCCACTTACGCAGGATATAGCGCTATTGAAAACGCAGGATTTCCGCCAACTATTGCAATTTTAGGATCTGTATTATCTACTTTTACAGTTTGTCTTCCCGCATTTTTATTGATTATTTTTATTTCTTATTCTTACACAAGATTTAAAAATAATTTTTATTTCAAAGCTATTTTAAGCGGAATTCGTCCTTTAAGTATTGCTTTAATCGGTTTTGCTGCTTATTCTTTGATGACTTCTGATAATTTTACGGATTATTTAAGTCCTCTGTTTTTTATCGGAACTTTATTTTTATCTGTCAGATATAAACTTCATCCTGTAATTTTAATTTTCGGCGTTGCTTTATTGGGAATCTTAATTTATTAGTCAAAAAAGAAAACCCATTATTACACAAAATAATAATGGGTTTTTTATATTTAATAATATCTATCTATTATTTAGAAGATGGAAAAGAAGGTCGAACTTCAATTTTACTCGGAAGCGTTCTTGAATTCATTTCTAATAAATCAACTACAATTTGTCCGATATCTTCTTTTTGAATTTTCCAAGCATCAGATTCATCTGGCGTATTATTATTAAAATAAGTAGCCACAGAACCCGGCATAATTACAGAAGTTTTAATTCCTAACTCTCTTAAATCTAACATTGCTGCTTGTGTAAAACCAGTTACTCCAAATTTACTTGCATTATAAGCACTTCCATTTTTGAAGAAATTTGTACCTGCTAAGCTGGCAATAGATAAGAAATATCCTTTATGTTTTTTCAACTGTTCTAAACTTGCTTTTAAAGTATAGAAAACTCCAGTCAAATTGGTGTCTATAGTTTCTTTCCATTGATCAAGCGTAAGATCTTCAATAGAAGCAAAATGACCTACACCTGCATTGGCAATAACTACTTCTATTTTACCCAATTTTTCTACTGCTTTTTGAATGGCTTTTTCTTGGTTTTCATAATTACTCACATCTGCTTGAATTCCTATGATTTCAGCAGAAGTTTTAATTTCTGATTGGATTTCTTTTACGGTTTCATCTAAAGTTTTTTGATTTCTTCCAGTAATTGCAACAGACATTCCTTTTGCTAAAAGTGCCTCAGCAATTCCTCTACCAATTCCTTTAGTTCCTCCCGTAATAAAAGCAACTTTATGATCTAATTTATTCATATTTTATTTTTTTCTCGAAATTAATAAAAACAAGACTTAATATTCTTAAAAATATAGTAAATTGTTTTCATATTAAGTTTATAAAAGAAAATTACTCAGCTATTTAATAAAACTATTGATTTTAGAAAATAGAATAGTACTTTTTAAGTATTTTCGTTCTTAAAATAATAAGATTATGAGATTTCATACAAGAAAATGGATAAGACCAGAAGATTTAAACGCTAATGGAACTTTATTTGGCGGAAGATTATTACAATGGATTGATGAAGAAGCAGCTTTATATGCTATAATTCAAATGGAAAATCAAAAAGTTGTCACTAAATTTATGAGTGAAATTGATTTTAAAAGTCCTGCTTATCAAGGAGATATTATTGAGATAGGAATAGATGTTGTGAATTTTGGAAATGCTTCTTTAACTTTAAGATGTGAAGTAAGAAATAAAATGACACGTCAAACAATTATTACTATAGAAAAAATTGTTATGGTAAATATGGATGAGAATGGAAAACCCAAACCTCATGGAAAAACCAAAATCGAATATGTAAAAGACAGATTAGCGGAATAAATCTGTCTTATTTTGTTTTGGGTAAATAATTTTTCTCTACATAAAAAGGACCAAAAGGTAAAAGAGAACAAAGAATACTGATGATTAATTGTTTTTTTGTCCAGCTTAATTTTTTTGCCATAATAAAAGCACCAAAAACATAAGCTACAAATAAAACTCCGTGCACAGGTCCTAATATTTCTACTAAAATAGGGTTATCAGCCATGTATTTTAAAGGCATTCCTACAAATAAAAGTAGTAAAAAAGAGATCGCTTCAGAAGAGCTCACAAGTCTAAAAATCTTGATATCAGATAACATTTTATTTTTTTGCCAAAGATAGAACAACACTCAAGATAAAGAAATGAAAAACACATAATTGTGTTTATTTAACAATAATAAAATATTTTTGAAAACATAAATAAAATAAGATTTGTATCTTAATAGTTTCTAAGCATATCTACAAATCCTATTTATTATGAAAAAGATTTTAATTTCTTTAGATTATCACCCTTCTTCTGAAATTGTAGCAAAAGAAGGAAAAAAGTTAGCAGAACAACTTCAAGCTGAAATTCATTTAATTCATGTAGTTGGAGATATACATTTTTATAATGTAAATTACCCTGCGCTTTTTGGTTATGAATTTAATAGTCCTGGATTACAACCTTTTAATTCTATCAATGAAGCGATAAAAAGAGCAGAAGATTTCTTAAATAAAGCTGCAAATGAAGTAGGGGGAGAGGTGAAAACAACTATTGCACAAGGAGACGCAGCAGATTCTATTTTAGAATATGCAAAAAAAGAAAACATTGATTTAATTGTTATGGGAACTCACAGCAGAAGTATTTTTGAAAAAGTTTTCATCGGATCTGTGGCAAATAGTTTATTAGAAAAAACTGAAATTCCTGTGTATATGATTCCAATAAAAAAATAAAAATTATGAAAAGATTTTTCTCAATATTTATCGTTTTAGTTTTATGTAGTTGTGCTACAACTTATCAAGAAGGAAATTCTGTAGAAATAGATAAGGAAAAAATAGCAGAAGAAAATTTTAAAATAAAATTTGATCAAGCTTTTCCTAAACAATCTTCAGGTTTTAATAAAGCTGTCAATAGTTTAGATTTTTCTTCAATAGGAAATTCTTCACAAAAAATAAATATCAGCGATGGAAATTATTATGTAAAATTTAAAAAAGATTCTGTTTTTGCAGATTTACCTTTTTATGGAGAAAGATATAGTGGATATGATTCTAAAAACAATCAAAATATCAGATTTGAAAATACTCCAAAAAATTATGAGTTTTCTGCTAAAGAAAAAAATAATCATTATCAAGCAAAAATTAGTTTTACAATAAAAGACTTGAATTCTTCTTCAGAAGAATATGATGTTTCTATCAAAATTTTCGGAAATGGAAAAGCTAATATGTTTATTTCAAGCTCAAAAAGATCTGGAATTGCTTTTAGAGGAGAGATTTTAAATTAAAAGAAATATTTATTTCACAATGCTTCTTTAAGTTTATTTTCTAATTCAGTTAGTGTATAAAATTTAGTTTCTCCTGAATTAAAACGTTTTAGTCTTTTATCTAATTCTTGTTTTTGAGCTTTAGTAGGTGTGTTTATAAGTCTATCAGACATATCTTTTTCTTTTAAATTACAATTTATGAATTATTTACTAATAGTAGAAGTAAGTTATTTTAAATAAGTTCTATTTTACATAATATATATTATAGAACAAATGTAGGTTTTAAAAAAATCCTATAATATTGCTGATTATAGGAATTTTTAGTGCTTTTCAGGAATTACTCTAATTTATATCTTCCTGAAATGCTTTCTAATACTTGTGGAATATCTTGTGTGTTTTTAAAATCTAAAGAAAATTTTCCTTCTTCAAGATTAATTTCTCCTTGATCAATTTCAAAATATCCTACTGTTTTTTTATCACAAAAACAAAAACGTCCAAACAACAATTGAATATCTTGTAAATCTTCATTTGCTAAATTTATTTGTTTTTGATTTTTCGGCCATTCAAAGATGATTTCTTCTCTGTATTGTCCATCAACTGCTGCTTGATCAGCATTTAAATCAAGAACTATTTTAATTACAGTTTTTGTAGAATCTTCTATAAATTCAGGATAAAATTTTCCTGTTGTTTCTTCTGTTTTTTTGCTGATGGTTTTATTGTCATGTATTTCAACTTCACAATTTGCTTTTTGTGGACAACCTTGTGTAATTCTAAACTTTTCAGGTTTAGCTGTTGTTGTCGTTTTACTTGATGAACAAGAAAATAAAGCAAAAAGAAAAATAAAACTATAAATATATTTCATAATAAAATGATGATTTTTATTCTTTAAAGTAGATTTATTGCTAAAATAATGTTTTTAATTGAATTCCTATTAAGGTTTCAATATTTTACGGGCTTTTTCTAAATCTTCTGCTGTATCAATTCCTACAGTTTTTTCAGAAGTTTCCACCATTTTTATCTTTTTTCCGTATTCTAAATAGCGTAAACATTCAATTTTTTCAGCTTTTTCCAGTTTTTGCATTTCTAAATTAGCAAAATCTAATAAAGCTTGTCGGCGAAAAGCATAAATCCCAATGTGTTTATAATAAGTTGTATTTTCTGTTTTTTCTCTTAAATAAGGAATTACAGATCTGGAAAAATATAAAGCTAAGTTATTTTTATCAGTAATAACTTTTACATTATTAGGATTTTCAATTTCTTCTAAAGTTTCTAAAGCTATCATCGGCGTAGCTAAATCTATATTTTCTGCATTTTCTTCTTTAAAAACTTGTAATAATTTTTCTAATAGTTTTTTTGACGTAAAAGGTTCATCTCCTTGAACATTTACAATAATATCTGCTTCAATTTCCTTTGCTGCTTCAGCAATACGATCACTTCCTGTTTCGTGTTTTGTAGTTTTGTAAAGTGCCCTCCCCCCATTTTTATCTATTTCTATAAAAATTTCTTTGCTGTCTGTAACTACATAAACTTCATCAAATAAACCTGTGGAAACTGTGGCTTCATAAGTTCTGCGGATAACTGTTTTTCCGTTTAAATCTCTTAAAAGTTTTCTGGGAAATCTTGTAGAATCCAGTCTTGCTGGAATCATAGCAATTATTTTCAAATTATTATTCATCTATTTTTCTTTATAGTTTTATTCTAATTAATTTTCAAAAAAATCATCTTTAAATCCTAATAAATATAATTTATCGCTGGCTCTTGTGCAAGCTGTGTAAAGCCATCGCAAATATTCTTTAGTGATTATTCCATCTCTTATATAAGGCTGTTCAACAAAAACAGTGTTCCACTGCCCTCCTTGAGATTTATGACAAGTCATAGCATAACTGAATTTCACTTGTAAAGCATTAAAATAAGGATTGTTTTTTACTTTTAAGTATTTTCTATATTTAGAAGTAATATCTACATAATCTTTCATCACTTCTTCATAAAGTTTGTTGGAATCTTCAAAAGGCAATGAAGGCGCATTAATATCAAGTGTATCCAACATAATAATGGTTTCAAAAGCTTTCATTTTAGGATAATCTACCATTTGAACCTTAACTCTTGCAAATCTAAACCCGTATAATTCTTTGATTTCATAAATTTCAAGAATTTCAATAATATCTCCATTGGCAATAAATCCTGCTTCACTGCTGGGTTTTATCCAGAAATAATTGTTTTTCACCACCATTAAAAAATCTCCTGCAGCAATTTCATCTTCTCTAAAAAGAATTCTCGCCCGGATTTGTTGATTATATAAATTAGCTCTTTTGTTAGATCTGACAATTAAAGCTGTTTCTTCATGTCCTAAATTATCATAAGCTTCATGAATTGCATTCATTATTTCATCTCCATCCACCAAACGCATCATATCATTTCCGGCTTGGGTATTGAATTTAAAATCTTCAAAAAATCCTTCTCTAATACGTTCTCTTAGTTTTGTAGCATTGACTAATATCCCGCTTTCTTGTTGTTGTCTAACCACTTCTGTCAATTCAATATGTTCTACATCTTTATGATAATTTAAACTGATTTTATCTTCGTTTAAAGCTGGACTTAATTCCATTTTCACGGGAGGCAATTGCGCTGTATCTCCAATTAAAATAAGTTTACAATTTCTGCCAGAATATACATATTCCATAAGATCATCTAAAAGTGATCCAGCTTTTGAAAAACTTCCTCCATCATTATAATCTGAAATCATAGAAGCTTCATCTACTATAAAAACAGTGTTTTTATGTTTATTCTTTTGCAGCGTAAAATTTATTTTTACTCCAAATTTTTTAGGGTAATATATTTTTCTGTGAATAGTAAAAGATTGATATCCAGAATAATTTGTCATTACTTTTGCTGCTCTTCCTGTGGGAGCTGCTAAAACTGGACTCATTTTTATTTTCCATAAATTTTTGGTCAGCGTTCCCACAATACTGGTTTTTCCTGTTCCGGCGTAACCTTTTAAAATAAAAACTTGTTCTTTTTCATCTTCTAAAATGAATTCTGCCAACTTCTGCAAAGCAATATCTTGTTGTGCAGTTGGGGTAAAAGGAAAACTTTTTACTAAGGACTTATAAAATTCTGATGTAGTCATAAGGTGAAATATCGACAAAAATCAAATATAATATAGGATTTTCAACTTCTTTACTTTTATGAATAAAAAAAAATTGTAGATTTGCCTATGGTCAATAATTAAAAAAACATTTGATTGTGAAAGGAATTATTCAAATAGCACTTTGGGTTGTAATTGTATTTTTAGGATATTTAATATACAACTCCATACAAGAACCGATTGAGTTCGAAAAAATTAAAAAAGAAAGGTATATGCCAGTTCTTAAAAAACTGGAAGATATTCGTATTTCTGAAATAGCATATAAAGATGTAAATGGATATTATGCTGATGATTTTGATGAATTGGTAAGCTTTATCGATACTGCAGAATTTGTTTTGACACAAAGCAGAGATACTTCCTATTTAGATGAAGAATACAAAGAAATTTATGGAGTAGATAAATATGTTCCAGATATAATTATTGACACACTTGGATTTGCTTCAGTAAAAGATTCTCTTTTTAAGGATACCAATCGTTATAAAGAAATGATGTATATTCCTAATACAGATAAAAAGGAGAAATTTGAATTAGATGCAGGAGTAATTATAGTTAACGATAATGAAATTCCTGTTTTTGAAGCAAGTGTAGACAAAGCAGTAATTTTAAAAGGATTAAACGAAAACTTAATTGAAAGAGAAAGAGAAAAACAATCTGTTGATGACATTAATGGTTCTCACATAAAAGTTGGAGCTATGAATAGAGTTACAGACAGCGGAAACTGGCCAAAAGATTATGGCAAAAAATCAAAAGATTAATAAATTGAATTCTTTAAAAACTTTGTCCATCTTGATTTCTCGAGATGGACTTTATTTTTTTATTTCAGAAAAAAACAGCATTTCTTTTTTTCTGAAAAGAATATTTTCTTCCCCAAAAACACCAGAAAATCTACTAAAAGAAATAAAATCTATTTTTGATTTTGATTTATCAGAAGAAAAAAGAAAAGATTTAGCAGAAATAAAAGTTATTTATTCTCATCCTTATTTTGCTTTAGTTCCCCGCCCCTATTTTTTAGAAGAAAGATTAAGTGATTATTTAAAATTCAATACCAAATTGATTTCTACAGATCAATTAACTTTTGATAGGTTGAAAAATCTAAATGCAAATATGGTTTATGTTCCTTTCACCAATATTAATAATTACTTATTTGAAGAATTTGGAGAGTTCTCTTATGCACATGCAATGACAGAATTTCTTGACCAATGTTTAAAACAAAAATCTGAAGAAAAAACTGAAGTTTATATCAACGTTTTTCCTACTCATTTTGATCTTTGTGTTTTTGAAAAAGGAAAACTAAAACTCAGCAATGCTTATGATTACTTTGCTCCAGAAGATTTTGTATATTATGTTTTATTCGTTTTTGAACAATTAAAATTAAATACTGATGAAGTAAATCTTTATCTTTCAGGAGAAATTGAAAAAGAAAGCAAATTATATGATTTATTGTTTACCTACATCAGAAATATTTCATTTTTTTCTACTGATCATCAACTGATTTTAAAAGATAATACTTTACAAAAAGCAGCAAAACATCAATATCAATTTTTATTAAACTTACTTGCAAATGAGAATCATCTCAGGAAAATTTAAAGGAAGAAGAATAATCGCTTCAGGAAAACTTCCCACTCGACCAACTACAGATCAAGCCAAAGAAGGATTATTTAATATTTTATCTAATAATTATAACTTTAATAACCTTTCTGTTTTAGATTTATTTTCAGGAATTGGCAGTGTAACTTTTGAATTTGCTTCAAGAGGAACAACAGATATTACTGCTGTAGATAATTTTTATAGATGTGTAAAATTTGTAGATAAAACTGCTAAAGAATTAGATATTGAAGTAAACACCATTAAAAGTGATGTTTTTTCTTTTTTGAAAAAACCTTTTAGAACTTATGATATAATTTTTGCTGATCCTCCTTATGATTTTAAAGATCAACAATTTGAAGAAATCATAGCAGAAGTTTTTAAAAATGAGTTTTTATCAACAAATGGATTATTGATTTTAGAACACTCTAAACATACCAAGCTTCCCGCCCATCCTAATTTTATTGAAAAAAGAAAATATGGAAGTGCTGTTTTTTCTTTCTATAAAAATCAAAAATAAACATAAAAAAAACCTGTAAATTAATGTTTTACAGGTTTTTAAAATGATTTTAAAAATCTATTTATTGATTAGCTTTTTTATGATCTTCAAGAAATTTAGCTAATCCAATATCTGTTAAAGGATGTTTTAATAAAGCCTCAATTGAAGCCAAAGGACTGGTAATTACATCTGCTCCTATTTTTGCACAATCAATAATATGCATAGGATTTCTTATAGAAGCAGCTAAAACTTCTGTTTCATATCCATAATTGTCATAAATCATTCTAATTTCATCTATCAATCTTAATCCATCAGAAGAAATATCATCTAATCTTCCAATAAAAGGAGAAACATAAGTTGCACCTGCTTTTGCAGCTAAAAGAGCTTGTCCTGCAGAAAAAACTAAAGTACAATTGGTTTTAATTCCTTCATCGCTAAAGTGTTTCATCGCTTTAACACCATCTTTTATCATCGGAACTTTCACCACAATTTGTGGATGGATTTCAGCTAAAGCTTCTCCTTCTTTTATCATTTCTTCATAAGTAGTAGAAATTACTTCAGCACTTACATCTCCATCAACAATTTCACAGATTTTTTTGTAATGAGACATCACATTATCTGTTCCTGTAATTCCTTCTTTTGCCATCAAAGATGGATTTGTAGTTACGCCATCAAGAATTCCCATATCTTGAGCTTCTTGAATTTGCTCTAAATTTGCAGTATCAATAAAAAATTTCATCAGTTGGTATTTTTAAAAAAATTAAAGTTTATAATAATTCATCAATAGTTTTTCATAAAGTTTGTCTGGCAAAATATGCTTTAAAGCAATAGAAATTTTCTGTAAAGGCTCCCCTACTTTATAATGTATAGCAGGATTTTTCTTACGCATTACTCTATATACTTTTTTTGCCATTCTAATTGGTGGTAAACCTTTTGCCACATCTTCATCCATTTCTTTTAAACTCATTTCATATAATTTCTTATAAGGTGAGTTTTCATAAACAGGTGTGTGATATCTTCCAGAAGCAATATTAGTTGCAAAATCTCCTGGTGCAATATTTGTCATTTTAATATTAAACGGATTTAATTCCATTCTAAAAGCTTCAGTTGTCAACTCTAAAGCTCCTTTAGTGGCAGAATAAATTCCCCTAAAAGGTAAACCCATATAACCTGCAATAGAAGTTATATTAATAATCATTCCGCTTTTTTGCTTTCGCATAAAAGGTAAAACTGTTCTGATTACTCTTAAAACTCCTAAATAATTTACTTCAAAATTATGAAGAATTTCCTCCTCAGGAATTTCTTCTAAAGCTCCTGTAATTCCTTTTCCTGCATTATTGATTAAAAAATCAATACGATTTTCTTTTTCTATCACAAAATCAATAGCAGAAGTAATGGTTTCTTGTTTGGTAACATCTAATTTTACAAAATGAATTCCATTCAATTCTTTGTGTTTAGGATTTCTACTGCTTCCATAGACTTTATAGCCTTTTTTATGAAGAAATTCTCCTATAGATTTACCAATTCCGGAAGAAGCTCCCGTAATTAAAACAACTTTTTTTTGCATACCCATTCTTAATGTTGCAAATATAAAGATTTAGCTTTCAAAAATTAGCTTTTAGCAAGAAGAGTATAAAATAAAAAAATATAATTTTTAAATTCTAATCAAACTGAATTTTACTAAGATAAATGTAGAAAATAAAGGGAATAAAAAATGGCAAGCGACCCACATCACACCGCTACGACCGCCTACCCTTGCTGCGTTCCCGCCCTGGGGGAGTTCAGCAGGAGCTGGTTGTGTGGGACTTGCCGTTGCAAATATACATACAATTATCAATATCACAAGGTTTTTTATAAGTTTATTACTTAAATTTGACCAAGTTTTTAAATAGAAAAAAAATGAACTTATATAGATTTTTGATTTTCAGCTTTTTAAGTGTTTTACTTTTTTCTTGTAGTGAAAATAAAAAAACAGATTCTTTTTTAATTGAAATTGCTCACGAAAAGAAAAAACTTCAAGCGGAAGATAATTTGACGATTTCTATACATACCCAAGAAAAAAATATAGATTCAATTCAGTATTTTTATGCAGATCAGCATCTTATTTCCACAAAAGACGAAAAACCTGTTGAAGTAAAGTTAACCTCTCCCCTTGGCAGACAAATTATTTCAGCAAAAATATTTCAAAACGGAAAAAAACATTCCACAGAAAAAGAAATCACTTTATATGCTGAAAAAAAACCAACTATTTATACTTATAAAGTTATCAAATCACATCCTCATGATATTCGCGCTTTCACTCAAGGTTTAGAATTTTATAAAGATACTTTATATGAAGGAACAGGACATTACGGACTTTCTTCTTTAAGAAAATTAGATTTAGAAACCGGAAAAGTTTTAAAAGAAACTAAACTTGACAGAAAATATTTCGGAGAAGGAATTACAATTATGAATGATAAAATTTATCAATTAACTTGGCAAGAAGGAGTTGGTTTTGTTTATGATATTAATAGTTTTGAAAAACTGAAAACCTTTGAATATGATAAAAGTTCAGAAGGTTGGGGATTATGTAATGACGGAGAAGTGATTTATAAAAGTGATGGTACCCGAAAAATATGGATTTTAGATCCAGAAACTTTAGAAGAAAAACATTTTATAGAACCTGTTACACACAATTCTTTTGCTAATCGCGTAAATGAAATGGAATATATTGATGGAAAAATTTATGCAAATACTTGGCAAAAAGATGGAGTTTTAATCATAAATCCTAAAACTGGAGCTGTTGAAGGTTTAATTGATTTTAGAGGATTAAAAAACAAATTAAATCAACCAGAAAAAGCTGAAGTTTTTAATGGAATTGCTTATAATGAAAAAACAGGAAAAATTTATGTCACCGGAAAAAATTGGGATAAAATCTTTGAAGTTGAAATCATAAAAAGATAATTTTAAAATAGCAACAAATAAAAAATAATTATCATCGTTTATAAAAATAATAAGATAATTAGAAAAGAATAATTCAATAAAAACATGTCAAATAAAATAATAAAATACACTTTTGGAATTTTTCTACTTTTCGCTTTTCTATTCATGAGTTCTTGTAGAAAAGATTTTGACACCCAACCCAGTGAAGGAAAATTAAGTTTTTCAAAAGATACAGTTTATTTAGATACTGTTTTTTCTAATATTGGCTCAAGCACTTATAGATTAACTGTTTATAATGAAAGCAAAAACGATATTACCATTCCTGAAATCAAATTAAACCAAGGAGAAAATTCAAAATACAGGTTAAATGTAGATGGAATTCCAGGGAAAACTTTTACAGATATAGATATTTTAGCCAAGGATAGTATTTTTGTTTTTATTGAAACCACAGCAGATATTGAAGATTTAACTTCTTCAGAAACTCAGTTTTTATATACTGATAAAATTGAATTTGACACAGAAGCAAATCGGCAAAATGTTGAATTGATTACTTTAGTTCAAGATGCTCATTTTCTATTTCCTGAAAAATTTGATGATGGAACAACAGAAACTTTAACTTTTGGTCCTGATGAGGACGGAAATTATACAGAAATTTATGGATTTTATTTAAGTGATGATCAACTGCATTTTACGGCAGAAAAACCTTATGTAATTTATGGATATGCTGCAGTTCCTCCTGAAAAAACCTTGACAATTGATCCTGGAGCAAGAATTCATTTTCATGAAAATGGTGGAATTTTAGTAGCCAATCAAGCTTCTTTACATGTTAATGGAGAATTGAGTAATGATCCTGAAGAATTAGAAAACGAAGTTATTTTTCAAGGAGATCGTTTAGAACCTGCATACAATAACACAGCTGGACAATGGCAAACCATTTGGCTGACAGAAGGAAGCACCAATAATATCATTAATCATGCTACGATAAAAAATGCAACTGCAGGTTTAAGAATAGATTCTAATGATGGCGGCTCCTCTCCTACTTTAACCATTAATAACTCTCAAATTTATAACTGCTCAACTGTTGGTCTTTGGGCTTTAACTTCTCATATAAAAGGAGAAAACTTAGCGATCAATAATTGCGGACAAGCTTCTTTATATTTAGCTTTAGGTGGAAAATATAATTTTAATAATTCCACTTTTGCTAATTATTGGTCTAATGGATATAGAGATTTTCCTACGGTTTTAATTTCTAATCAATATGAAACGCCTGAAGCTATTTTTGTTTCAGATTTAGAAGAAGCAACTTTTACAAATTCTATTATTTATGGAAGCAGTGATCTTGAACTATTATTTAGCAAAGAAGATGCAGCTGATTTTAATTATAAATTTGAAAATTCTTTGATAAGATTTAATGATTACACCAATGCTTATCAAGATCATCCTTTATATGATTTTGAAAATACAGATTATTTTGAAAATAATATTTTCAACGAAGATCCTGTATTTTTAGATATTTCAAAAAACTTATTAAATATCAGTACAGAATCTCCGGCAAATGGATTAGCAAATCCTAATACAGCAACAGATAAAGATATTTTAGGAAGAAATAGAAATAATTCGCCAAGCAGTGGAGCTTATGAAAGTGAAGAATTTCCTGAAGAAGAATAGTTTTTTAACTCAAATCTTCTTTTAGTTTTTCTGCGAGCTGTTCAAAGTTTTCATAAAAAACAAATTCACCGTCTTTTATATAAGAAGTTTTTCCTGTTTCTTCACTAACCACTAAAGCTATTGCATCAGTTTTTTCTGTAATTCCTAAAGCAGCTCTATGTCTTAAACCATATCTCAAAGGAATTTCTCTGGTATTACTAACCGGTAAAATAGCTCTTGTAGCGGTGATTTTATTTTCTTCAATAATTGTAGCTCCATCGTGAAGTGTACTATTTGGATAAAAAATAGATTCTATAATTGGGATATTAACTTCAATATCCATAGCATCTCCAGTAGTTTTTACAAAGTCTAATCTATTTCTTCTTTTGATGACAAGCAAAGCTCCAGTTTTTCTTTTTCCCATTCTTTCACAAGCTTTTACAATAGATTCTATATCTGTTTCTATTTTTATATCTCCTGGTTTTAATAATCGCCAAGAAGTTAATAAAGCTCCTTTTCCTGTAAATTGAGCAGAACCCACCATCAATAAAAACTTCCTAATTTCTTGTTGAAAAACCACAATCATAGCAATGAATCCAACTTTTACAAACTCTCCTAAAATTCCACTGAGCATTTCCATTTCAATTACTCTGGTCAATTGCCAGAATAAATAGAAAATGACAATTCCTATGAAAATATTTACTGCAGCTGTTCCTTTTACTAATTTATAAATATAGTAAAGTAAAACTGTCAGTAAAATGATATCAAGGATATCAACAAAATTTAGGTGTAAAAAATCCAATTTCTATAGAATTAATTTTTTGTAAAAATAAAAAATATCATGGGTTATATGCTTTAATTAATTGAATACATTCCCAAGCTTCGCGAACATCGTGCACACGTAAAATATTTGCTCCATTTAAAAGAGAAAGACTATTGAGCACAGTTGTTCCGTTTAAAGCTTGATCAGGAGTTGTATTTAAAACTTTACAAATACTTGATTTTCTTGAAACACCCATCAATATAGGGAAATCTAAATTTTTAAACAAATGTAAATTTCTGATTAACTCAAAATTTCCTGCTACAGTTTTAGAAAATCCAAATCCAGGATCTATAATAATATCATTAATACCTAAATTTTGGGCTTGTTTGATTTTATGAGAAAAATATAAAAATATTTCTTGAATCATATTTTTATAAGTTGTATTTTCTTTCTGCTGCATATTTTGCGGTTTTCCTCTCATGTGCATCATAATATAAGGAACTTGTAAATCTGCTACAGTTTTGAACATCTGATCATCTAAATTTCCAGCAGAAATATCATTGATGATTGCCGCTCCTCTTTTTACAGCTTCAGCAGCAATTTCACTATAAAAAGTATCTACAGAAATCAAAGCCTCAGGAAATTCTTTCTGTACTTTTTCTATGATAGGTAAAACGCGTTTTTCTTCTTCTTCAACACTCAAAAAATCAGAAGTTGACCTTGTACTTTGCCCACCAATATCAATAAAATCAGCTTTTTCTTTTAAAAGTTTTTCAGCTTGAGAAAGAATGTTTTTATCTGTTTTATATTTTCCACCATCATAAAAAGAATCTGGAGTAATATTTAAAATTCCCATTATTTTTGGAGATTTTAAATCTATCAATTTACCTTTACAGTTTATGGTCATAAAGTTTTCTATATTTACAGAAAAACAAATTTAAATTATATTTCTTAAAAAATTAGAATTAAACAAGAAACAATCCGTTAACTAATTTTATTTTAAATTATTTTTTGATAAGTTTTTATTATTATTATCACTATTTTTGAAATAATTTATAAAAAATTAATACTCGATTTTATAGAATATGAAAGCATTAGTAAATTTTGCCAGAATAATTGTTGGTGTATTATTTATTTTCAGTGGTTTTGTGAAAATGGTTGATCCATTAGGGTTTTCTTATAAACTTGAAGAATATTTTGGCCCAGCTGTTTTTGATATTGAATTTTTAGTTCCCTATTCTTTAGTATTAGCAGTTGTTTTGGTGATTTTTGAATTGCTTTTAGGAGTGATGCTTTTATTGGGATACGCCATGAAATTCACCAGATGGTCTTTATTATTAATGATCATCTTTTTTACATTTCTTACTTTTTATTCTGCTTATTTCAACAAAGTAACAGATTGTGGTTGTTTTGGAGATGCCATCCCTTTAAATCCTTGGCAATCTTTTATAAAAGATGTTATTTTATTAATTTTAATTCTTTTAATTTTTAAGAAAAATGAGTTTATTAAATCCATTTTTTCTGTCAACACTAACAAATGGATTATTTTTGTAGTTTTCATAGGTTGTTTAGGAATTACTTATCAAGTTTTGACTCGTCTTCCTATCATTGACTTTAGAGCTTATAAAATTGGAAATAGTATTCCTGAAAAAAGACAAGCTCAAGGAAATGAAATTCCAGCAATTCAAGATTTTTATGTTTTTGATAGAAATGAGGAAATAGCTGATGAAATTTTAAAAGAAGAAAAACTTTTGATGATTGTTAGTTATAATATGAATCTCAGCGAAAAAAGTGGTTGGGAAGAAGTAGAAAAAATCACAAAAGAAGCAGAAGAAAACGGATATAAAATCATTGGAATTACTTCTTCAGGAGATAAAGCTATAGAAGAAAAACAAGAAGAATTTAATATTGATTTTCCTTTTTATGCGATGGATGAAACAGCAAGTAAAACTATAATTCGTGCAAATCCTGGATTGGTAACTTTAGAAAAAGGAATTGTAACACAAAAAGTGCATTGGAGAGATGCTAAAAAATTAAAATTCAATTGATTTTAATATTGCTTATTTTAGCCTTTTCAGATTTTAAATATCGTTTTTTTGATAAAATATATTTTTCATAAAACAAGTTATGCACTGCTGACTATTTTTGGAGTAGTGAGTGTTATTTTTATACTTTTCAATATTCTTCCTGGAGATCCAGCTCAAATGATGTTAGGGCAAAATCAAAGTGAAGAACAAATAAAAATAGTGAAAAAGAAATATGGTTTTGATAAACCTTTAAGCACACAATATTTATATTATTTAAATGATTTATCTCCCATTTCTTTACATTCAAAAAACTCTAAAGATTATACTTTTTTAAAGAAAAATAAATACCAAGCTTTTCCGCTTTTTTCCATAGGAAATAATCAATTGGTTTTAAAAACTCCTTATCTGCGTGAATCTTTTCAAAGAAAAGGAAAAACCGTTTCCAGTATTATTAAAGAAACTTTACCGAACACTATGATTTTAGCAGTTTCAGCAATAATCATTGCTTTAATTATCGGATTATTTTTAGGAATTATTTCCGCTTTAAATCAAGATAAATTCTTAGATAAAACCATTCAGATTTTCAGCACTTTAGGAATGAGTATTCCCTCTTTCTTTACTGCAATTATCTTTGCTTGGTTATTTGGTTATGTTTTGCATAAATACACAAATTTAGAAATGACAGGAAGTTTATTTGCTTTAGATGATTATGGCGAAAAATACAGCTTAAGATTAAAAAACTTAATTCTTCCTGCTTTAGTAATGGGAATTCGTCCTGTTGCTGTGGTAACACAATTGATGAGAAATTCTTTGCTTGAAGTTCTTCAACAAGATTATATTCGCACCGCAAAAGCAAAAGGATTATCCAATTTTCAAGTGATTTATAAACATGCTTTAAAAAATTCTTTAAATCCAGTGATAACAGCTGTTTCTGGTTGGTTTGCTTCTATGCTTGCTGGGGCTGTTTTTGTAGAATATATCTTTGGCTGGAATGGATTGGGAAAAGAAATTGTAGAAGCTTTAAACACTTTAGATTTACCTGTTATTATGGGAGCAGTTTTAATAATTGCGATAATGTTTATTTTAATCAATATTTTTGTAGATATTATCTATACAAAACTTGATCCTAAAGTGAATAAAATATAATTTTAATACCATAAAAAATTTATAAAATGAGAAAAAAAATTGTTGCAGGAAACTGGAAAATGAATTGTAATTTAGAAGAAACAAAATCTCTTTTAGAAGAAATCAAAACAGAAAGTTCTACTTTAAATAATGACGTTCAACTAATTGTTTCCCCGTCTTTTACAAATATTTCAACTGCTGTAGAATCTTTAAAAAACACAAACATAAAAGTTGCTGCACAAAATGTTCATCCAGAAGAAAAAGGAGCTTTTACCGGAGAAATTTCTGTAGATATGTTAGCAAGTGTTGGCGTAAAAACTGTAATTCTTGGACATAGCGAACGCAGAAAATATTTTGGAGAAACCAAACCAATTTTAAATAAAAAAGTAAACACTGCTCTACGTCATGAATTTGATGTTATTTTTTGTGTAGGAGAAAGCTTAGAAGAAAGAGAAAAAAATAATCATTTTAAAGTAATTGAAGAACAGCTTGATAAAAGTCTTTTCTATATCAAGAAAGAAACTTGGTCTAAAATGATAATTGCTTATGAACCAGTTTGGGCAATTGGAACAGGAAAAACAGCTTCTGCAGCACAAGCGCAAGAAATGCATAGTTTTATCAGAGAATTAATCGCTCAAAAATATGATCAAAAAACAGCTGATGAACTTTCAATTTTATATGGTGGAAGTGTAAAACCAGAAAATTCAGCTGAAATCTTTGCACAAAAAGATGTTGATGGTGGTTTGATTGGCGGTGCAGCTTTAAATGCAAAAAGCTTTATAGCAATAGCAAATTCTTTTTAAGTCAACTATAAATTCTTGTTTAAGAATATGAAAAAAGTTTATACAGAATATAATTTCACTGTAAAACCAAAAAATCCTGCAACAGAAATTCTTATTGCTGAATTAGCTGAAGCAGGGTTTGAAAATTTTAAAGAAACAGAAAATGGCGTTTTAGCTTATATTTCAAGTGAAAAAGACGCTGAAAACATTTTAAATAATGTTTATATAATGGATTCCATTGTTTTTGATATTTCTTATGAAAAACAAGAAATTCTTCCCCAAAACTGGAATGCTAAATGGGAAGAAAGTTTTCAACCTATAGAAATCAATAATCAATGTAGAATCAGAGCTTCTTTTCATCCTAAAAAAGAAGTGGAATTTGATATTATTATCAATCCAAAAATGGCTTTTGGAACCGGCCACCACTCCACTACTCATTTGATGATAGATTTATTATTAGAAGAAAACTTAACAGATAAAACCCTTTTAGATATGGGTTGTGGAACTGGAGTTTTAGCAATTTTAGCAGATTTGAAAAAAGCTAAAAAAATTGAGGCAATAGATATTGATCATTGGAGCTATCAAAATACAATTGAAAATATAAAACTAAACAATTGTGAAAATATTTCTGTTTTTGAAGGAGACGTAAATTTGATCAAAAATAAAACTTATGAAGTCATTCTTGCCAATATCAATCGAAATATTTTATTGAGAGATATTCCTGCTTATGAAAAATCTTTGGCAAAAAATGGAGTTTTATTTCTCAGCGGATTTTATAAAGAAGATATTCCAATGATAAAAGAAAAAGCTGCAACAGTAGGATTAGAATACGTTACAGAAAAAACGAAAAATAATTGGGTAGCTTTAAAATTAATAAAAAGTTGATATTAAATACTTTTATATAGTTTAAAAAAATCTTATCTTTAATAATTTCTAACTTCTTTTAAGGAGGAATACAATTATGAGTACACAAGAAAAAACAATAGAAAAAGAATTAATTGAAACCTTAACACAAAAAGATAAACAAAACGAAATTATTGTATATAATGATGATGTAAACACTTTTGATTATGTGATTAATCTTTTAATAGATGTTTGTGATCATAATCCGTTACAGGCTGAACAATGTACTTTACTGATTCATTATACAGGAAAATGTGGAGTAAAAACAGGTTCTTATGAAGATTTAGAACCGCGTTGTTTAAAACTTTTAGAAGCTGGATTGAGTGCTGAAATTCAATAAATAATACTCTGAAGAAAGTGTTTTCAAAAAAGTTCATGAAAAATAATAAAGAAAGAAGATTTCAGATTCCAAGTTATATTATAGCTATTCTTCTTTTGTTAATTATACATTTTTTAGCAAAAGCAGGAGTATTTATTTCTATTGAAGAATTCACCTTTAAAGGTTTTCAATCTTTAGTTAGAAAATGGTCAGTTACTTTAGCTGTTGTTTATATTATTTTATTGATCAGAACAGTTTTGGAAAAATTGATTTCCAAAATGGATCAAGCCAGAGGAGAAAAATATAATCTTTCCAGAATCACCAGATTAATAGCCAGTATATTAATTGTTTATATAGTTTTATCTTCTTTATTTGCCAATCCTTATGATTCTTTAGCAGGTTTAGGAATAGCTTCTTTAATTTTAGGTTTTGCATTGCAAGCGCCCATCACTTCTTTCATCGCTTGGTTATATATTGTTTTCAGAAGACCTTATCAAGTTGGAGATAGAATTCAAATTAATGAACATAGAGGAGATGTAATTGAAATCAGTTATTTAGATACAATTATTGAAGAATGCAGTGGAGAATATTTAAAAAATGATAGAAAAAGCGGAAGATTAATTCACTTTCCAAACAGTAAAATCCTCACCGATAGAATCATCAATTATGAAGGGCCTCAAAGACCTTTTATTTGGAATGAAACTGCTATACAAATTGCTTATACCAGCGATTTAGCTTTTGTTGAAGAATGTTTAAAAACTGCTGCAGAAGAAGATTTTAAAAATGAATATTCAAAACTAATGCAAGGAAAAAATAATCCTTGGGAATCTGCTGTATATTTTAGAGTAAATGAACGCTCTTGGGTAGAAGCTGTGATTTCTTATCCTGTGCAACCTTATGACACCACAGGAAAAAGAAATAGAATTTTAAGAGCTGTTTTACCCATGTTAAATAAACAACCTGAAAAAGTTCAATTTCCTGAAGGAACATCAAGATAAAAGCAAGAAAAATTTCTTTTTTTATAATATTTTAGAATCCTTATCTAAAATTAGTGTGTAGCGATTTTTGAATGCTTACCTTTGTCGGATATTTAATTTTTATGACAAATTTTACAGAGATCGGCTTAAATCTTGATTTGGTTAAAGCTGTTGAAGAAATGGGGTTTGAACAAGCCTCTGAAATACAAGAAAAAGTTATTCCTTTATTGTTAGAAAATGACACAGATTTAATTGGTCTGGCACAAACAGGAACAGGAAAAACTGCAGCTTTTGGACTTCCTTTATTACAAAAAACAAACCTTGACTCAAAAAAAACACAAGGATTAATCCTCTCTCCTACTCGAGAATTATGTTTACAAATCACTAAAGAATTACAAAATTATGCTCGTTATATAAAATCAATAAATATTGTAGCAGTTTATGGTGGAGCAAGCATAACAGAACAAGAAAGAAAAATCAAAAGAGGCGCACAAATTATAGTTGCCACTCCTGGCCGAATGAAAGATATGCTACAACGCGGAATTATTGACATCAGTCAAATCAAAAACTGTATTCTTGATGAAGCTGATGAGATGTTAAATATGGGGTTTTATGAAGATATAACAGATATATTAAAATATTCTCCAAAAGAAAAAAACGTTTGGCTTTTTAGTGCAACCATGCCTAAAGAAGTTTCTAAAATCGCTAAAAAATTCATGCAAAAACCAGCTGAAATTACAGTTGGAAATAAAAATGAAGGTACAAAAAACGTTGATCACGAATATTATCTCATCAATTCAAGAGATAGATATAAAGCTTTAAAACGCTTGGTTGATGCAAATCCAGATATATTTTCTGTGATTTTTTGTAGAACAAAAAGAGATACCCAAAGCGTAGCAGAAAAACTTTCTGAAGAAGGATATAATTCTGCAGCATTACACGGAGATTTAAGTCAAAATCAAAGAGATTTGGTAATGAAAAGTTTCCGAAATAAACAAGTTCAATTATTAGTTGCCACAGATGTTGCAGCAAGAGGAATTGATGTAGATGATATTTCTCATGTAATCAATTATCAACTTCCTGATGAAACAGAAATTTACACCCACCGAAGTGGAAGAACTGGAAGAGCAGGAAAAGAAGGAATTTCTATGGTATTAGTTACCAAAAATGAATCCAGAAAGATTAGTAGAATTGAAAAAATCATCAAACAAAAATTTGAACAAAAACAACTTCCTGACGGAGAAACTATTTGTAAAGTTCAACTTTTTCATTTAGCTGAGAAAATCAAAAAAACTGAAATTGATTCAGCCATAGAAAATTATTTACCTTTATTATTAGAAAACTTTGAAGATTTAAGCAAAGAAGAATTTATCAAAAAAGTTTTTTCAATAGAATTCAATAGATTTCATAATTACTATAAAAATGCACCAGATTTAAATAAAAAAGCTGTAGAAAACAGAAGAAATTTTGATGATTCCACTACTCGATTTTTTATTAATGTTGGAGAAAGAGATGGTTTAAACTGGCAATCCTTAAAAGATATCCTCAGAGAAAACTTAAACCTTACTAAAGATGAAGTTTCAGCTGTAGATGTAAAGAGAAATTTTTCTTTTTTCAATACAGATTCTTCTGAAAAAGAAAAAGTATTAAATGCTTTTACAGATTTTAATTTAGATGGTAGAAAAGTAGAAGTTGAAGTTACTAAAAACAGAGGATTTAGAGGAAAACCTAAAAGAAATAAAGGCAGAAAATCAAGAAGAATTTCTGGAAAAAACAACAAAGGAAAAAGCTTTAAAGGCAGCAGACGTTCAAATATTAAAAAATCTATCAGAAGAAGAAAAGGAAGAAATAAATAAGATTAGTTAATCGTTAAATCAGCAAGATATTTTTATTTATATTCGAAAAATAAGATTTATAAAATCAAAAAGCTTTATGAGAGCCTTTTTAGCAGTAATATTAATATTTATAAGCTTTCAAATTTCAGCTCAAGAACAAATTCATGCCACAGACACCATTAGAGGTGAAGTTTTGAATGCAGCTGATGACAAAGCTTTACAAAGTGTAAATATTATTAATTTAAATTCAGTAAAAGGAACAACTACTGACAAAAACGGAAAATTTGAAATTACAGCAGCTGTAAATGACACCATCTATTTTACTTATTTAGGATTTAAACCCATTCAAGTGAAAGTTACAGAAGATTGGAAAAAATACGGAAATGTAAAAATCAAAATGACAGAAGTTGGTTTTGCCTTAGAAGAAATTAAAATTGAAAGATATCAGCTTACAGGATATTTAGAAATAGATGCTAAAAATATTCCTATTTATGATGATTATAGATATAGAATTTCAGGAATGGATGGAGGTTATGAAGCAGGTTCTGGATCAACAAGACCAAGCGGATTTTCAAAAGCTTTGACCAATGTTTTTAGTCCGTTTGATTTTTTGCATAATGTTTTTGGCAATAAACCCAGACAAATGCGAAAACTGCAAAAGATGAAGCAAGATGATGAAATTCAAAGATTATTAGAAGATAAATTTGATCGGGAAACGCTTGCTGTTTTGCTTCAAGTTAGTAAAGATGATCTTAATAAAATTCTCAAAGAATGTGAATATTCAAAATCATTTATCAAATCTGCTAATGATTTACAAATTTTAAATGCGATAAATGATTGTTATGAAGATTATAGAACTATAAATAAAAATTAATTTCTTATTTTCATAATTTCAGAAAATTAAATGTTTTTATAAAATGAAAACTATTGTAGTACTTACTGGTGCTGGAATTAGTGCAGAAAGTGGAATTAAAACTTTTCGTGATGCAGACGGACTTTGGGAAGGTCATGATGTGATGGAAGTTGCCTCTCCACAAGGATGGCAAAAAAATCCTAATTTGGTTTTAGATTTTTATAATCAACGCAGAAGACAACTTCTTAGTGTAAAACCCAATAAAGCACATCAAGCTTTAGTGGATTTAGAAGAAAAATATAAAGTAGAAATCATCACACAAAATGTAGATGATTTGCATGAAAGAGCAGGAAGCTCAAGAGTTACTCATTTGCATGGAGAATTACTAAAAGTAAGAAGCACAACTCATCCAGAAGATATTCAAGAATGGAAAAAAGATTTAGTTTTAGGAGATTTGTGTAAAAATAATGCTCAGCTAAGACCACATATTGTTTGGTTTGGAGAAGGAGTTCCAGAAATGGAAAAAGCTATGCAAATTGTTGAAAAAGCTGATATATTATTGATTATCGGAACTTCCTTAGTGGTTTATCCTGCCGCTGGATTGATGAATTATGCTCCTGAAAATACGCCAGTTTATTTAATTGATCCTAACCCGACAATAGAAGAAACTGAAAAAATTCATATTATTGCTGATAATGCAACTATAGGAGTTCCTCAAGTTGTGAATAAATTACTAACCAACGCATAAAAACATCATTTTTTAAAATGAATTTTCCTAAAATAAATCCGACCACCACTTCTGCTTGGAAAAAGCTTGAGAATCATTTTGAAGAGATTAAAAATCAAAAAATGAATTCTTGGTTTAAAGAAAACCCAAAAAGAGCTGAGAATTTTCAACTTCAATGGAATGATTTTTTTATAGATTTTTCTAAAAATAGAATTACAGAAAAAACAATGGAACTTCTTTTTGAATTGGCAAAAGAAACCCAATTAAGAGAAGCAATATATCAGCAATTTTCAGGAAAAATCATCAATGAAACAGAAAACAGAGCAGTTTTACACACTGCTTTAAGAAAAGAAAAAAAAGATCTTGAAGTCAGAAGAGTTTTAAAAAGAATGGAAAGCTTTTCTAATGCAGTAATTGAAGGAAGTTGGAAAGGATATACAGGAGAAAAAATCACAGATATTGTAAATATTGGAATTGGCGGTAGTGATTTAGGACCAAAAATGGCAATGGATGCTTTAAGGTTTTATAAAAATCATTTGAATATTCATTTTGTTTCCAATATTGATGCAGATCAAGCAGCAGAAGTTTTAGAAAAATTAAATCCAGAAACTACTTTAATAATTGTGGTTTCAAAAAGTTTTACCACTTTAGAAACTATTAATAATGCTAAGATTTTTAAAAACTGGCTTTTAAAAGAAATTCCAAGAAGAGGAATGATGCAGCATTTTGTGGCGGTGAGTTCAAATCTGGAGGAAGTTAGAAAATTCGGAATTGGCAAAAAAAACACTTTCCCTATGTGGGATTGGGTTGGCGGAAGATTTTCTCTTTGGTCTGCTGTTGGATTATCTTTGTGTTGTGGAATCGGTTTTGATAATTTCAGTAAATTATTAGAAGGTGCACAAGAAGTAGATGAACATTTTAAACTTTCACTTTTTGAAGAAAATATTCCAGTAATTTTAGCTTTATTGAGTATATGGTATAATAATTTTTTCAAAGTAGAAACAGAAGCTATAATTCCATATTCTCAATATTTAGAAAATTTGATTCCTTATCTTCAGCAAGCTGTTATGGAAAGTAATGGAAAAAACATTTCAAGAAATGGAGAAGAAATTACTTATCAAACAGGAAATATTATTTGGGGATCTCCAGGATCAAATGCGCAGCATGCTTTTTTTCAATTATTACACCAAGGAACAAAAATGATTCCTTGTGATTTTATTGGTTTTAAAAAATCTTTATATGATGATCAACAAAGTCATGATAAATTGATGGCTAACTTTTTTGCACAAACAGAAGCTTTGTTAAAAGGAAAATCTAAAGCAGAAGTTATGGCAGAAAATAACCTTAAAGAAGAAAGCAACTTATTTGCTTATAAAGTTTTTGAAGGTAATAAGCCTTCCACTACACTGCTTATTGAAAAACTTACGCCTAAAACATTAGGAAGTTTATTAGCTATTTATGAACATAAAATATTTGTTCAAGGCGTAATTTGGAATATTTTTAGCTATGATCAATGGGGAGTAGAATTAGGAAAACAATTGGCTTCTGATATTGCAAAAGATTTAAAGAAGAAAAAGCTTTCAAAAGATTTTGATAGTTCTACAGCTTCTCTTTTGAAATATTATTTTTCAGAATAATTCTTAAAAAACAAAGTTTTTTATTTTTAAGACGCAACCTTTTCAATAATTCTACATCTACAAAGAAACCAACAGATATATTTTTATGCTAATCTTTTTATCAATCTTAGGAATTTTATTGTTGATCACTTTTTCTTTATTCTTTTTCAGTAGAAATTCTGTAGAAAAGAAAGAAAAAGTTCACTCTTCAAAATAAAAAAATAGCTGAAGATTTCTTTTTAGCTTTTTTAATCTTCTTCTACCCAGTTTAACCTGTCTTGTTGATTATACGGCCAAGGCGCACTATTGTTTTCAATATTAGACATCATTCCATTTAACTCTTGTGGAGCACCACTTTCTTCCATCACTAAATAACGTCTCATTTCAACAATAATTGACATTGGATCAATTCCTATAGGACAAGCTTCTACACAAGCATTACAAGTTGTACAAGCCCATAATTCTTCTCTTAAGATATAATCATCTAAAAGTTGTTTTCCATCGTCTTCAAATTTTCCTTTTTTATCGATGATTTCCCCAACTTCTTCTAAACGATCTCTGGTATCCATCATAATTTTACGAGGAGACAATAATTTTCCTGTTCTATTTGCTGGACAAACAGAAGTACATCTACCACATTCTGTACAAGTATAAGCGTTTAATAATTGCACTTGATTAAGATCCATCACATCACTTGCACCAAATTTTTCTGGTTCTCCTTCGTCTTCTTCTGGAGCTGCAAAAGGATCTGCATTAGGATCCATCATCAAATCAACTTCTTTGGTGACTGCTTCAAGGTTGTCAAATTCTCCTAAAGGTTCAAGTTTAGCAAAATAAGTATTTGGGAAAGCTAAGAATATGTGTAAGTGTTTTGAATAGTATAAATAATTCAAAAAGAAAAGAATTCCTATAATATGAAACCACCAAGCAGAACGCTCAATAATTACTAAAGTTGAAGCACTCATGCCTTCAAAAATAGGTTTGATTAAGTCACTGATTGGAAAAGCTCCTACTATTCCAGATTCATGTGCATATCCAGCATGATTTAAGATTTGTAATTGATGATCTGTTGCATTCATTACCAGAATTGCTGCCATCAAAACCATTTCAAAATAAAGAATATAATTTCCATCATTTTTAGGCCATCCTTCCATTTCTCTTGCCCAAAAACGTTTTATTTTCACTACATTTCTTCTAAACCAAAATACAATCACCCCTAAAAGAACAAGAAAAGCTAAAACTTCAAAAAATCCGATTAAGAAATTATAAAAAGATCCTAAGAAAGGCGCAAAGGATCTGTGTGAACCTGTTATTCCATCAATAATAATTTCAAGAACTTCAATATTGATTAAGATAAAACCTACATAAACAAAAATATGCATAATTCCTGCCACAGGTCTTACCACCATTTTAGACTGACCTAAAGCAACTTTTGCCATATTTGCCCAGCGTTTTTTGGGTTGATCAGTTCTGGTAATAGGGCGTCCTAATTTAATATTTCGAATTATCTTTTTTACATTTCTGGCAAAAAAACCAACACTGAATAGTAAAATAAGAATAAATAATATTTGGGCTAAAATCTGCATAATGTAAAAATTATTCTAATGGATCATCAGGTTTTGTATAAGGCTGAGTTTTGTCTTTTTTTCCGAAAATTGAAAATCTTAAATTGATATAACGTCTTGGATTTAATTTGATATCTTGTACTAATTCCTCCATTTCTTTAGAGGTTCTTTCTAAGTTATCATATAATTTCTCATCGTTAATCAATTTTCCAGCTGTTCCTTCTCCACTTTCAAGTTTTGAAGATACGGAATTTAAATCTTCTAAGGTTTTATCTATTTTAGCAATAATAGGTTGCATTTCTATTAAAGCTAAAGAATCTGAAAAAGATCCTAAATTCTCTGCTGTTTTATCAAAGTTTTCTACTACACTATCTAATTTAGTAGAATTTCTGTTTAATAATCCATTGATTTGAGCAGAAGATTGATTTAAGTTTTCCATAGTTGAATTAAAACTTGATAAACTTTCTTTCAAATCTTTTTGTCCAGATTCATCTAAAACATTGTTTACACTTCTTACTAAAGTGTCGATTCCTCCTACAGCAGCTTCAAATTTTTCTCTTAGCGGAACTAATCTGCTGACTACATTTGCAATAACTCCTTCTTCTATATCACTTTGTAAAGTGTCTCCTGATTGAACTGTTTCTGCTGCATAATCAGGAAGAATTTTCATGACTTTTCCACCGATTAATCCATCACTATAAATTTGTGCAATACTGTTTTTAGAAAAGGCGAAATCATTTTGAATTCTCATAGTTACCAGAATTTCTCCAGTTTCATTTAAGAAATCTATTTCTGTAACCTTTCCTATTTTTAATCCATTTATCACCACATCAGAAGATCCTGATAAACCTTCTACATCATCATAAATAGCATATATTTCTTTGCTGGAATCAAAGATATTATGTCCTTTCATATAGTTATATCCAAATATGAATAAGACGATAGCAATAAGTGCTAATGCTCCTGTTTTTACTTCTTTTGATACTTTCAAAAAATTCTATATTAAGATTTGCACAAATCTAAGAATTTATAATATAATTTACGAAAATTCAAACTATATTATTAAGTCATAAAAAAAAGAAACTTATTGATTTTTAAGTGTTTAAGCTTTAAACTGAAGTTGTAATTTATAATTGTTATAAATAGTTTTTAAATATAATCCATCAATTTGCTTTTTTCTGTAAAGCTTCCTCTATGCTGATTTTTTTTCCATTTTCAAAAGCTACAATAAATGCTTCTGAAAATCCTTTTTCTTTAACTTCTTGATTTAAACTTTGAATATTGAGATAATCACTGGTGTTTCCATAATAATATTTATAAAAATCTCCTTCTTTAATTCGATCTACACCTTCTAATCCTTTGAAATTATATGCAGCTGTTTCTAAGGGTTTTGAACCTACGCCAATTTGAATACGAAATTTTATATTTTCATATAAATCTTCTCCTGTTGCTTCATCAGCAAAAGATTCTTCTTCATAATAATTCAATGCTTGTTTATAATTGGTAATTCCTTCTGCTATAGATTTTGCAATTTCTTTTTGTCCTTTTTTAGAATTGAGATATTGTCCTTCTGCTCTATTGGTTAAAAATCCAATTTCTGTTAAAACACTGGGCATATAAGTTTCTCTTAAAACTAAAAGTCCTGCTTTTTTTACCCCTCTATCCACACGTTTTAATTTATTGGTATATTCTTTTTGAATATAATCTGCTAAAACAATACTTTGATCTAAATATTCTTCTTGCATCAAAGTCATTCCTATATATGAAGCAGGATCTGAAGGATCAAAACCATTATAAGTTTCTTTGTAATCATCTTCTAAATAAATTACAGAGTTTTCCTTCATTGCAATATCTAAATTCTTTTTATTATCTGCAGATCCTCCTAATACAAAAGTTTCTGTTCCGTGAGGCTGAGCATTTCCTACAGCATTTAAGTGAATAGATACAAATAAATCAGCTTTTGCTTTGTTGGCAATATCTGCTCTTTTATGTAAAGGAATGAAAACATCAGTTTTTCTGGTATAAATTATTTTGATGTTTTTATTTTTTTCTAAATTTTTTCCTACTTCTAAAGCTACATTTAAAGCAATGTTTTTTTCGATAAA
>Ga0079226_10000256_pt1 | contig 35600 bp, 27 predicted proteins | sample Poulit2014_FD_76345 | JGI IMG/M metagenome (GOLD analysis project Ga0079226, IMG submission 76345) | Agricultural soil microbial communities from Georgia to study Nitrogen management - Poultry litter 2014 | ecosystem: Environmental > Terrestrial > Soil > Agricultural land | place: USA: Georgia...
CCACCGCCGCCGCCGGCAGGACAGCCTGGGCCGGTTGACCCCCATCGAGTACGAGATCATCATGAACCCGACCGTCACCCTGGCGGCCTAACCCAAGCTGTCACCTATCGCTGCACCAGTCCCGTCCTTGGCTCGTCGGAATCGTGGCTGGGTCGTCCCCGGTGCTCCACGATGTTGCCGACTCCGAAGCCGTGACGGCACTCGTCTTTAAGCTCTTGGACGAGAAGTGAGTTCTCCGCACCACGCTCTGTCGCGTCGCCGTTTGCTCCGCGCTCTCACCGCGGCGGCCGCAGATCTATCCGTGGCCAGTCGACGTCCTTCCCCATCAGCTTGATCAGATCTTCCTGCCGGGGCTGGCCCATCACGGAGCGGTACGCGCCGAGCGTCCGCTGGAGTCGCAGATACTGGCGTGACTCTCGGCTGAGCGGCATGGCGGGCACATAGCGCTCGATCTTGGCGGGACCGTCGTGGAGCCAGAAGGGGCTCAGGCCATCGCTGCCTTCGGGCTCGGCCTCGACAGCGGCATCGAACATCGCCGCCCAGGGATCGTCGTAGCCCCCGGCAAGCACCGCACCGCCGTGGCGTTGGGCGATGTTGCGCCGGATCGCGTGCCCCTTGTAGCGGTGTACACGGCCCTCGCGCTGTTCGAGATCCACGGGGTTGCCGGGCAGATTCCAGTGGACGATGGCGTGGCTGTACGTGTGGAAGTCCAGTCCTTCCTGCCCCACGGAGGTGCTGGCGAGCACGAAGGGCCAGAACGGCGAGTTGAAGCTGTCGCGCACCGAGGCCTCGCGATTCTCAGCCGCCTCGGAGCTAAGAGCGCGACCGAACCGGGCGGCGATGTGGGAGTTCAGCTTGTGCGTGCTCACCTCGATCTTCTGCCCGCCGGAGGAAATCTCGTGGATCTCGTTCGCGGCGCTGCGGGTGCCGGCGGTCGCGCGGATCCGCTCGGCAAGGGTTGCAGCACGCTCAACCGGCTCATCATGACGCAGCCCGAGGGAGTCGACGAGGGTGTGGACGTACTCGTCGAGCATCGACTGGAGGTTGCCGTCGAGGCAGTAGCGCAGCACCAGCTGCCAGTAGCCGTCCGCATCCTCGCTTCGCGCATCGGTGGAGGCGCGGACGGCGGCCATCGTCTCGGGCCGGTTGAACAGGGAGCGCAGGCCCTCGGCGATCTCGAGGGCGGCCCGACGCATGGGCACGTCGGCGTAGGAGGTTTCTCCCCCGGTCGCGCGGCCGACGGCCCGCAGCGCGCACACCCCGGGCCCCGCGATGGCGACCTGGGCGAGCACCGCGGCGAGGTCCTCGGGCGGGGCGCCGAGCACGTCCCAGTCCGGGTCGAGGGCGAAGGCGACGTGGTCGCCGTAGCGGGAGCCGGCCTCGTCACCGTCGGCTGCCCCGTGGACGGCACCGCGAAGGACCGAGTCCTCGAGCCCGAGGGCGCGGTCGAGGAGGTAGGGCGTGACGCCGTACCACCCCGCGGACTGCCCCTTCACGTCCCGCACCGGCAGGTCGAGCGCGTCCAGGCGCTCCTGGATCCGCTCGGTCACCGCCTCCAGCAGCCGGACGCGATCCAGCGGGAGTTCCTCTCCCAACTCGCGGGCGATGGCGAGGGGATCGCCGAGCTGTGCAAGGGCGACGGAGGGCTGGAGCAGGGCGAGATGGGGCAGGTTCAGGAGTTTGCCGTCGGCGACGGCGAAGCGCAGCAGGGGCGAGGACCTCTGGCCGTCGTAGAGCGCTGCGGCGCCTTCCCCGTGCCGGGGCGCGAAGGCGCTGAGCCGACGATCCGTCTCGTAGCTGAACAGGGCGGAGATCGCTTTGGGGACCACGCTCCAGGCGGAGAACACGAGACGCTTGGTGAAGCTCTGCGCCCCCTCGGAGGCGAAAGGCCCACCCGGGGCGGTGTACGGCAACGAGGGCGGAAGCCAGGCGAGCTTCCAGATCCCGCGATCCATCGCGGCGTCGATCATGGCGCGGAGCTTGGGGTTGCCGGGATCGATCTCGCGGAAATGGCGAATGTCGTCCCAGGAGAGCATGCCTCTCTGGTGCCTGTGCAGCAATGCCGCGAGGTCTTCGTCGTCACTGTTCGCGAGCTCGAGAGTGCGGCGCTGGGCGATGTAGGCCGAGGGGTCCATGAGGTTCACGGGGTAGGGGCTCGAGCGCCAGAACTCGAACATGTCCATGCCGTGGGCACGGCGTCCGATCGCGTCGGCCGCGGTCCAGACCTCGAGGTCCTGGGGTCGCAGCTCGAGGGAGGGCATCTCCATCTCGCGCAGCATCCCGTCGGCCACCGCGGCGGAGCCGAGGCGCTCGGTGCGGGACATGACGCGCCGCAGCTCGGCCTGGGCGCGGCGCGTGGCCTCCACGGCAAGACGGTGCCCGTCGGCCGTGCCCTCGAGCATTCCCTGTCGCACCGCAGCAAGGTGCTCCTTGACGAGGTCCGCGCGCTCGAGACCGGCGAGGAAGGCCACGGTGTCGTGGAAGTCCTGGTGGTGGTCCTCGGCGTCTAGCTCGTCGGGCAGTGTGAACATCTTGTAGGGCGTGGCGGAGAGGACGAGCGACTTCGCCGAGCGATGCATGATGATCTTCTGCGCGAGCTGCTGCGCGTCCGTGTAGTGCTCGTCGCCGGTGCTGCGGGCTCCAGGGAAGAGGTCCTTGAAGCGCTGGAACTCGTCGAGGATGACCAGGTCGGGGGCGAGGCGACTGACAGCAGTCCGGGCCATCGCCATGCGGAGCGCGCCGATCATGCGGCGGCGTCGCCACCACATGTCGTGGGTGACCTCGTCGGAGCCGAGCCAGGTGTCGAGCTCGTCGAAGAGGTCCTCGAGCAGCGTGCCGCCGAAGGGGCCGGTCTCGGTGCGGAGGGCTCGCGTGAACTCGTCGACGAGGTCGTCGTCAAGGGCAGGGCGGCTCCAGTCCCACTCCAGCCTGTCGGCGAACCGCTCGAATCCGACGGCGTCGCGGAAGTAGTCGATGATCCGGTCCTGCATCAGCCAGAGCCGGTCGAGGCTGTGGCTGAGCATCCAGTGCAGCAGCACTCGCTCGCCGACGCGTCCCGTCGCGTCGCCGAGGCGCAGAGAGGTGCCGGGGGTGAAGGCGATGAGGTCGACGCCGCCGGCCGGGGCGGAGCCCATCGTCTGCGGGAGCATCGTGATCCGGTCGGCGTTCGTCTGCGCCTGGCCGCCGGTGAGCTCGCGAAGGCGGTCGAGGTTCTGGCCGGCGATCTGGCTGTTCGAGCAGATGTACACGATGGTCACGGTGCGGTCAGTGGTCTCGCGCAGGTGCGCGATGGCGCGTGCGGCGACGCCCTTGGCGATGAGGGTCTTACCGAGCCCCACCTCGTCGGCGACGAGGAAGCGGCTGACGGGGTCCTCGTCGGTCCAGAGGCGTCGGAAGGCGTGGTCGACGGTGGCGCGCTGGAATGGTTTGAGGCTGGCGAGGAGCGCGTCGACATCCACGGCCGTCGACTCTGCGGGCGGTGTCGGGCTCATGGGCGCCTCCTCGACAACGAGAATCGCAGCACCGTGTCCCACAACTGCAGGAACTCCGGTGGGATCAGTTCCTCGGCCTTCGGCAGCTGGAGGACGGCTTCGACCTGCTTCCGCACCGAGAGGATCCGGTCGATGTCGTTCCCGGCCGCGCGCACCAGCGGTTCGAATAGCACGATCGGGGGCGGGGGCCGACGGTGGTCCGTCGCGGTGATGCCGTCGATCGCGCTGGTGAGCATGTCGAGCTCGGGCTCCTGGGCGTGGGCGGTGGTCGGTTCGTCGAGTCCGAGGAGGAGCGCGAGGTAGCGCAGCACGCGGTCACGGCTGTTCAGCATCGCGGCGAGCGCCCGCTGCTCGCGATCGATCACGTCGCCGACGAGCCGGACCTTGAGGAGGCAGCGCCTGGTGGCCCGGGCGGGGCCGTCGCCGTGCGTCGTCTCCACGGCGAGGAAGGGAGTGATCTCGTCGAGGGAGAGCTCCCAGGAGGTCTGTTCGGCGAGCGTGCGGCGGAGTCGTGGGGTGGTGAGCGGCCAGATCACCGTCTCCCCCGGACAGTCCTCCGGGAGCACGAGAGTGAGCCGCGCAGAGACGGCGTCGTCGCCGGTGCGGGTGAGGTCCAGTCGCGGTCTCGGGACGGCCCGGGCGAGGGAGCGGTGGAACTCCTCGAGCAGGTAGCCGGTGTCGAGGGAGGGGTCCTCGATCGCGTCCGGCGCCGGCGTGAAGGGCTCCATGATGGTGCGCAGACCCATCGCCTTGCCGCCCTCGCCGAGCACCGCGTCGACGCCGCAGACCCGGGTGGGACCGACGAGCACCGCGTCGAACTCGACGTTCCTGCTCCAGGCCTGCTCGGTGAGGTTGGCGCTGCCGGTGATGACCTCCGACTGTCCGTCGCCGCGGTCGACGACGACCGTCTTGGCGTGCAGTCCCGTGAGGTCGAGGAGCGTGGACGGGGCGGGACTCGAGTCCCCATCAGTGGCGTCCTCCACGACGGCGCTGCCCTCCGCTCCCCCGTCGACGGCGGAGTCCAGGACGTTGACGTCCCAGCCTCGCAGAGCGCGACTGCCGAGCTGATCCGCGGCGGCGGCGCGGGTGAGAAGCGTGCTCTCCGGAGCACCGGCTCGGATCCTGGTGAGCGTGTCTGCGGCGAGGAACGGGCTGATCGCTAGGACCTTCCGGGGCCGCTCCGGGAACGGCCACGGGGCGGGGTCGCTGCCGAGTCCGAGTGGGAGGAGTGCGCCTCCGGTGAACGGCTCGGGGGCCTCGAGCCGCGCCTCCCGGAGCGTCCGAGCGAGGTCGAGGATCGCCTCGCGGCGGCCCTCGGCGAGCGGGTCGAGGACCATGCCCGTGACCGCCTCGACGGCGGCGCCGGCGGGGGCGGCGTCGATCGCGCCGTCACGGCTCTCATCGAGCACGAGGGCGGTGTCCCAGGAGCTGTCGAGGGTGAGGTTGCGGCTGCCGACGACGACGCGGTGGAACAGCGCGCCGTCGTGCGGTCGGCGGTAGCGGATCGCCCAGAGCTTCGGATGGAACAGGGCGTCCTCGCCCGGGGGTTCGACCTCGTACAGGGATCCCTCGAGGAAGGTGTGGATGCGACTGTGCGAGGCGGGGACATGGATCCCGGCGGCCTGGCAGAACACGGTGGTCCGGCCCATGAAGCGCTGGACGGCGTCGAGCAGCTGCGCGGGATCACGGTCGTCGATGCGGCTCGAGTCCTCCATCTCCGCGAACGCGAAGGTCATCGGGGCGATCAGCATCGCGGTGAGGTTCAGCGAGAAGGTCGTCGTCACGGCGACGTCGACCTCGTGCCCCGGCGGGGGCCGCAGCGCATCGGTCAGCAGGACGCTGGTGTCGGGCTCGAGCATCAGGCGCTCCCCTCGGCGTCGTAGAGGTCCTGGAGGAGCGTGGTGACGTTCGGCCAGCGGAAGAGGTTGCGCCCTGCCCCGGAGGCTCCGCTCCAGGCGTTCAGTGCCTTGAGGTTCCCCGGCCGCAGCCGGGCGCGGCCCTGCTTCACGAGACGCTCGCGATCGGTGATCAGGGTGCGAGCCGTGGTGGAGTCCGCGACGGCGTGCGGCGTGCGGGTCTCCTCGCACCAGCTCTCGAGGAAGGTTCTGGTCCTGTCGGTGAAGTTGCGTCGCCGCGCCGCCATCAGCTGCCCGAGGGACATGAGGTCCTCGGAGTCGAAGGGGCGGGAGGACGCAGTCTCGTCCGCCCAGGACTCGAGAGCGTCGCGGTAGTGGGTGACGCGGTCGTCGCGGAAGCGCTCCGGATCTGAGGAGGTCGCCTCGGCGAGCAGCAGGTTGTAGAGCAGGTTCGCGCCGTGGACGTGGAGGCTGAAGCGCTCGGCGAGATCGAGCAGGGAGCGGAGCTCCCCGTCGGCCCGGGGGCTGAGGAGGTCGAGGACCTCCGGCGCCCAGGGGGCGGGCGGCGCGCTGTCGCCGTCGGTCCACCCCGTGGGCCGTTCCTGCACGAGGCGGGCGATGAGCGTCCCGGGGTTGGTGCGGGTGATCGCCTCCTGGATGTACTCGACCTCGCCAGGCAGGAGACGGAAATCAGCACTCTTCAGCAGGTGATCGGGCGGTGCGGGAAGGGCGGGATCGAGTCCGTCGGGGATCCGCTCGGTGCCGAGCCCGCCGTCCTCCGTGCGGGGCGCCTCGGCGTCCAGGCGCCGGCTCGCCTCGACCCGTGCGAAGTACTCCCGCGAGGTGAGGCCGCGTTCGAGGATCCCCCACTGCGCAAGCATCCCGCCGTAGACCACCGACGGCACCCGCTGGAGGGTCTTCCCCGCACGGCGGCCGATGATCCCCGGCTCGTCGTCGCTCGTCCCGCGCTCCAGCGCGCCGATGAAGTCCCGCTCGAGGTCGTGGTACCTCGTGTTCATCTCGTCGGTCGTCGGGCGCTTCGAGGCCTCCTGCATGAGCCACGGGATGAACAGGACGTAACGCAGGCGGGTGTGCAGGGTGGAGGTGCCGGGGAACAGCGTGTCCGAGAAGGCGTCCCGGATCGCGCCGACCCCGAGATCGTCGATCGTCGTCTCGTCGCGGAACTGGTCCACCGCCTCCATCATCCGTCGGCGCTGCTCGTCGTCGACGGCGAGCCAGGCGAAGGTGGAGGGCATGGTGTCCATGGTGCATCGCAGTGCTGCCCCCGTGTCGCGATTCCGCAGCTCCTCGTCCACGGGAACCAACTGCTCATGCCCCAGGACAGCATGTTGGCGAACGTCCTGTTCCTCGGAGTGTCGTTGCATTTCCGCAGGCCCTTCGCCGACCTCCGGGACTGATGCACCCATACCGAAGCCGACGCCTGCTGCACTCGCCCCACGACGACCGCGTCCGTTCCTCTGCGTTGCCTTCAGCGCGAAGACGGCACCCATTACGCAGGGGAACAGGAAGCTGCGCGGCAGGGACGCATCGGAGCGCGCCGACGATCTGCGATAATCCGAACCTGTCATGGCAGGTTCGGAGGGGCTGTCGGCCGTCCCCCTCTCTCCCTCACAAGCGACCCCCGGGCTTCGCACACTCACGACACTTCCCATGCTGACCAGGGCCGCACACGGCAAGAGGAGGCAGGAATGCCCACGGATTCCACGTCATCGTCGAGACCCCCTGTGAGCCGACGCCGTGATCTGACGGGCATCATCGAGAGCCTCAGACACTCGGAGATCTCTCGCGGATCCTCCCGACCCATGCACGAGCAGCTGCAGCAGGTGATCGCATCCGGAGTGGCATCGGGGGCTCTGCAGCCCGACGATCTGCTGCCCGGGGAGCTCAAGCTGTGCGAGATCTTCGGCGTCTCGCGCACGGTCGTGCGACAGGCTCTGGGCCAGCTCGAACACGACGAAACAGTGACTCGCACCAAAGGTCGCGGGACGTTCATCGCACGCCCCAAGAGGGAGGAATCCCTGGCCTCCCGCCTGACCGGCCTCCACGAAGAGGAATCTGCTCGTGGGCTCCGGGTCACCAGCGAGGTGCTGCGGCACGAGACGGTCCCTGCTCCGCCACCGGCCCAAGAAGCCCTGTCCCTCTCTCCCGACGAGCTCGTCGTCCTGATCGAGCGACTACGCAGGGTCGACGGCGAGCTCTGGTCGCTCACGACCTCATACCTCCCTCTCCGGATCGGCGAGCTCATCGAGCACGTGGACCTCGAGACCGGATCTCTGTACGCGGCCCTCGAGGCCCGCGACGTGCGAGCGGTCGGCGGCTCTCGCACCGTCGAAGCCGTGATGACCGACGCCAGGGAAGGTTCCCTTCTGGGGATCGGCGCCGGGCGCCCCGGGCTCCGTCTCACGAGCACGATCATCGACGAGCACGGTGACCCCATCGAGCACTTCTGGGCCCTGCACCGTGGGGACCGCAGCCGATTCGTCTTCGACCTCGACCCTCGCTCTCTCAACGGTCATATCTTGCACCACCAGGACTGATCGAGAGCCTCGCTGACCAGCACACCAAAAAGTTGTCACTACAGGTATTGCGCTGAAGTTGTCATTACAGGTACTGTCGCCGGACACCTACGACGAAGGAGTCCACAGTGCCCGACTTCGCGACACCCCCGCTCGCCCCGCTCCCCATCGCCTTCGATGCTGATGCTGCGACGCTCTCCCCGCAGGGACCGGTGCTCACCCGCAGGATGAGCGACCTGGAAGGTCTCTTCAGCGACCACGAGGCGTGGCTCGCAGCGACGCAGGACGAGGACCCCGTGGTCTACCGCGTGGAGTCCTCCCCGGTCCCCGAAGTGGACCGTGAGCTCCCGCAGTCGATCACCACGATCCAGGCCGGCTCCACGGGCGGCGAGCTCTGGATGACCAAGGGCCACCAGCACCCGAACCACCAGGGAGAGATCTACCTCGCGCTGCACGGGCAGGGAGGCCTGCTGATGTTCGACGGTGAACGCACCGAGTGGATCGACATGCTCCCCGGAACGATCGGCTACATCCCCCCGGGCTGGGCGCACAGGAGCGTGAACGCCGGCGATGAGCCGTACAGCTTCCTCGCCGTGTACCCCGGCGGTGCCGGCCACGACTACGGGTGGGTGCTGGAGCACGGAATGGGACACCGTGTATACCGCGGGCCCGACGGTTCGCCCGAGATGCGTCCCTACTGGGCCTGACATGATCATCGCCCACGATCTCGGGACCAGCGGCAACAAGGCCTCCCTGCACGAAGACGATGGCCGGCTGCTCGACTCCGTCACGGTCTCCTACCCGACCGATTACCGCCACGGCGGGATCGCCGAGCAGGATCCCCGGGACTGGGAGCGAGCCGTCATCGATGCCACCCGGCGGCTCGTGCGACAGGCCGGAGTCCAGGCGTCACGTGTCTCCGGGCTCGTCGTCAGCGGCCAGATGATGGGTGCTGTCTTCTTGGATCACCGGTACGAGCCCGTGCGTCCGGCCATCATCTGGGCGGACACCCGGGCGCATGCGCAGGCCGAACGGCTCTCGGACCTTGTGGGGGCCGCTCGCGCCTACGAGATCCTCGGCCACCGTGTGGACCCGACGTACTCGCTGGCCAAGCTGATGTGGATTCGCGAGCACGAGCCCGAGTCCTGGGCGCGCTCCCGTCACGTGTGCATCGCCAAGGACTTCGTCGTGCACCGACTCACCGGGGTCCTCGCGACCGACCGATCGGACGCGTCGTCGACCAACGCGTACGACCAGGCAGCAGGCACCTGGTCCTCGCCGATTCTAGAAGCGGCAGGAGTGGACGAGTCGTTGTTCCCTCCGATCCTGGAGTCGACCCAGGTGGTGGGGGCGGTCCGCGACGACGTCGCCGAGGAGATGGGCTTGCCTCGAGGCGTTCACGTCGTCATGGGTGGCGGGGACGGCCCAACGGCGGCGGTCGGCGCGGGCCGAGTCAGCCCTGACACCGCTCCGTACGTGTGCCTCGGCACGAGCTCATGGATCTCCTTCGCCTCGGCATCACCGCTGCATGATGAGCGCCAGCGGACCTTCACCTTCGACCACGTCGTCCCCGGTCTGTTCGTCCCGACGGCGACGATGCAGTCCTCCGGCGCATCCATCGACTGGGCGTACGAGGTGCTCTCCGCCGACGGAGGAAGCCCTCCCCTGCCAGAACTGATCAGCGCGGCGGGAGCTGACGACGTGGACACCGGGAACCTCTACTTCCTCCCGTATCTCCTCGGCGAGAGGTCGCCCCATTGGGCGCCCGATGCTCGCGGCGCCTTCCTGGGCATCGAGCGGCACCATCATCGAGAGCACATGATGCGAGCCGTGCTCGAAGGAATCGGGTTCAACCTCGCCCTCTGCCTCGAGGCATTCGCCCAGAGCGGCCGCACGATCGAGTCCATCGACGCGATCGGCGGGGGTGCAGCGAGCGATCAGTGGCTGCAGATCCTCGCCGACATCTGGTGCATCCCCGTGCACCGACGATCCGTCGTCGAAGAGGCGAACAGCCTCGGCGCAGCAGTCACCGCAGCGGTGGGCCTGGGACTCACAGACTTCGACGCCGCCCGCGACCTCTCCCACGTCGTCGCCGACTTCTCACCTGATCCGCGGCGGTCGGAGATCTACGCCGAGCGTCTCCCCCGCTTCCGTGATGCGTTCTCCGCTCTTTCCCGGTGGTTCCACTCGACAAGGGAGGCCTGATGTCCACCATCCTCACGACCTCGCGATCCTTCGGCTCAGGACAGAGGGACCTGGTCGCCGAGCTCGAAACCGCAGGCCACCATGTCCTCTTCGGCGACCCGCGGCATGACCTCGAGTCGATGCGCTCTCAGCTCGCCTCCGCCGACGCATGGATCGCAGGCTCCTCCCCCGTCACGTCGGCGCACCTCGCCCATGCTCCGTCGCTGCGCGTGGTCGCCCGGTACGGCATCGGAGTGGATGCCGTGGACCTCGACGCGGCAGCCCGTCGTCGAATCACGGTCACCAACACTCCTGGAGCGAACTCCGACGCCGTCGCAGACCTGACCGTCGCGCTGATGCTCGCAGCGCTGCGATCGATCGTCCTGGGCGATCGGCGTGCACGGTCCGGAGACTGGCGAACAGTCAGAGGACGTCAGCTGGGCGACCTGCGGGTCGGGATCGTCGGCTTCGGCAGGATCGGACGTGGAGTCGCCTACCGGCTCTCCGGCTTCGGCAGCACGATCCTCGCCGCTGACCCCGTTCTCTCCGACCATCAGGTCCGGGACGCGGGAGCCGTGCCCTCCTCCGTCGAGGACCTGGCGAGTTCGTGCGATCTCGTGACGCTCCACGCCCCCGGGGGCCAGACGATCATCGACCGCGCATGGCTCGACCGCATCCGTTCCCCTCTCACCCTGGTGAACTGCGCCCGCGCCGATCTGATCGCTGAGCAGTCCCTCGCCGACGCACTGCGGGACGGCCGAGTACAGCACTTCGCCGCGGACACCGTCGCCGGCGACGTCACGTCCACAGGACACTCGCCTCTCCTCGCAGATGACCTGGCGGACAAGGTCACCATCACCCCGCACCTCGGCGCACAGACGGTCGAGGCGGTCGACGCCATGGGGACCATCGCCGTCCAGAACGTGCTGGCGGTCCTGGACGGGCGCACTCCACCCCACCCCGTCGCGCCCCCTGCCTGACTCGACACGGACCACGCACGACCTGCGCTCGACGACGCCGCTCGGGTCGACATGCATCTCCTGGAAGGAGCCACCATGGGCAATGACATGGCATTCGTGGGAGTGACCACCGGGTCCTCCTCGATCATGAAGGTTTTTCCCCGCTGGGCCGAGATTCTCGGTCTCCCGACCCGAGAGCTGGTCGGGATCGATCTCCCACTGGACGCGTCAGCTGCGCAGTATCGAGAGACCGTGACACGTCTCCGCGATGACCCCCAGATGCGCGGGGCCCTGGTGACCACCCACAAGATGGTTCTCTTCGAGGCCGCGCACTCGCTCTTCGACCACCTGGACGACTTCGCTCGCGCATGCGGGGAGATCTCGAGCATCTCTCTCGGCGAGGGAGGGGAGCTGCGTGGTCACGCCAAAGATCCCCTGACCGTGGGTCTGGCGCTCGAGGAGTTCCTTCCTCAGCACCACTTCGCCGGCACCCGGGACGCGATCATCCTCGGCGCCGGTGGCGCGGGGCTCGCCCTCGCATGGCGACTCCAGGAGCGCATCGACCGACCACGACGCATCGTGGCGGTCGATCCACGCAGCGACCGCCTCGCACATCTCGAGGAGGTGGTCTCCTCGCATCACCCCGACGGGCCCGAACTGGTGCTTCTCCAGGCCGACGACGAGTCGGTGAAGAAAGTCATCGGCGACGCACCTTCGGGGTCCCTGGTGGTCAACTCCTCGGGGCTCGGCAAAGACCGTCCAGGATCCCCCGCACCAGAGGGCACCGTCTTCCCCGCGGAGGCATACGTCTGGGAGTTCAACTACCGAGGCACCCTCGAGTTCCTCCGTCAGGCCGAGCAGCAGTCGGGCAGCCGGTCACTCACGGTGATAGACGGCTGGCGGTACTTCATCCACGGGTGGACCCAGGTGATCAGCGAGGTGTTCGGCATCGCGATGCCCGCCGATGTCGTGGATGACCTGTCCAGAGCGGCCGAGGATGCACGCTCATGAGAAGCGCCAGAACTGTCGTGGGCGACATCCCGGAGGACCGGTTGGGCCACGTCGACTGCCACGAACACGCCTTCCAGGTGTCGCCGCTCCTGCCGGGTGACGAGCTGGATGACCCCGTCCGCAGCGAGCGCGAGCTCGCGACCCTCCGGGACTCCGGATTCGCGGCCATGATCGACGCGACGCCGATCGGGCTGGGCCGCCGGCCTCGGGACCTCTTTCGGATCAGCCGGTCCACCGGCCTCTCCGTGATCGCCACGACGGGTATCCACCGGGACGCGCACTATGCCCCCGGGAACCCTCTCCTCGAGCTGGGCGCCGAACAGCGTTCCGAGCTCTTCCTCCGCGATCTCCGCACCGGCATGCCGGTCGACGATGCGCTCCCCTCGTCCGGGACCACCACCGTGCGTGCCGGCATGCTCAAGGTCGGCATCGACTACTGGGAGATCACGTCCTCCGAGCACCGCACGATCGAAGGGATAGCACTGGCCCATCGTGCGACGAGCGCACCGGTCATGGTGCACCTGGAGTTCTGCACGGCGGCGCACGAAGTCCTGGATCTGCTCGGCGAGCTCGGGGTCCCGGCGGACTCGGTGCTGCTCGCCCACGCCGACCGGGCCCCGGATGCGGGCCTCCACCGGGAGCTCGTGCAGCGAGGTACTTATCTCGGGTACGACGGGATGGCCCGTTCACGTACCCGTACCGACGAAGAGCTGATCGAGCTCACCGCTCGCGTTCTCGGGACCGACTCCACCACCGACGCGGACGGCCGCACTGCCGCGCGGGACCGGATCGTCCTCGGCGGGGACGTCGCCCGGGCTCGTCGATATGTCGCCTACGGAGGCATGCCCGGCTTGGCATACCTGGGAGACCGGTATGTGCCACGCCTGTGTGAGCGGATCGGGGCTGCGGACGTCCAGCGCCTCCTCGCCGAGAACCCCCGACATCTCCTCGCGCGCGACTGGGCATCGCCTCACTCGAGCGGATCTGCCTGACCTCTCCTCGCCCTGACACCGTGACCTTCTGGAAGGTGGACACCGACGTGACCTTCGCACTCATCAAGGACCGCACTGCACAACTGGACTCCGGCTATCTCGACCGGACTCCGATCCTCCAATTCGTCCTCCTGTCGCTCTGCTTCCCGATGTGGGGAGCCGCGGCCAGCCTGAACGACGTCCTCATCACCCAGTTCCGCACGATCTTCGATCTCTCGAACTTCGCCTCCGCCTTCGTGCAGAGCGCCTTCTACGGGGGCTACTTCGTCGTCGCGATCCCCGCGAGCCGCGTGATCCGGAACTGGTCGTACAAATCCGGGATCCTCATCGGACTCGCGACGTACATCATCGGCTGCACGCTCTTCTTCCCGGCCTCGACGGCCGGCACCTACGGCGTCTTCCTCGCCGCTCTCTTCGCGATGGCCATCGGGCTGTCGTTCCTCGAGACCTCAGCGAACACCTTCTCCACGATGATGGGGCCGCAGCGGTTCTCCACGCTTCGCCTCAACATCTCGCAGACCGTGCTGCCCTTCGGGTCGATCGCCGGCGTCGTGCTGGGCAAGTACTTCATCTTCACGGACGGAGAACCCCTCGAAGCCCAGCTGGCGAAGATCCCGGCTGCGGAGCAGGCGGCGTTCGCCGCCGACCAGCTGCAGCGCACGCTCCAGCCGTACCGCATCATCATCATCGCCCTGGCGGTCCTGCTCGTCCTGGTGGCGATCACCGAGTTCCCCCGCTGCAAGCCGAAGGCCCTCGACGGCACCGAGGCAAGAGCCCCGCTGGGCCAGACCCTCGGTGCACTGGCACGAAACAGCCGCTACCGAGAAGGCATCGTCGCGCAGTTCCTGTACGTCGGGCTGCAGACGGCGATCTGGACCTTCACGATCCGTGTCGCCCTGAACGTCATCCCCGGATTGAACGAACGCGACGCGACGAACTACCTGATCTTCGCGTACATAGCATTCTTCCTCGGCAAGCTCATCGCGGACTTCTTCATGACCCGCTTCAGCTCCGAGTCCGTGCTGATGACATACACGCTCCTGGGCGCGGCGAGCCTGCTGGTGGTCATGTTCGTACCGAACGTCGTGGCTGCTTGGGCGGCGGTGCTCGCCTCCGGGCTCTTGGGTCCCTGCTGGCCGACGATCTTCGGGCGTACCTTGGAATCGATCGAGGATCGACACCATGCGGAGACCGGCGGGGCGATCCTCGTGATGGCGATCATCGGCGGTGCCGTGATTCCAGTGGTGCAGGGCCTGGTCGCAGACCTCGTCGGTTCCGTGGAGCTCTCCTTCGGTGTCAGCGCGGTGTGCTTCCTCGCGATCTTCGCGTTCTTCGCACGCAACCGGAAGAGCAGGGTCCGCGAGCTCGCCATGCAGGAACACGACCAGTCGCTGTCTCGAGAGCCCGTCAGCTGATCGCAAGCCCTCCGACTTCGCGGAGTTCCCGTCCGCCGATCTCCTCGACGAGGGCGGGCGTCATCCCAGCTGAGCCGAATGTCAGGGCAGCGGGACAATACGGCATGCATCAGCTTCACGGTCATGGCTCGCTCATCAGTCGAGCGAGTGCTCGTACACCTGCAGTGAATTGATCGAAGCTCAGGCGGATGTGGCCGTTCTGGAGCGCTCTCCCCGGGACGCCGAGTTCTCCCTGTTTGAGTTCCAGTAGGTCATCGGGCACCAGACGTGGCGTCGTCCTGTTCACCCAGGGCCAGCGTTCGAGGTCGTCAGGGCGATCCACGGACACAGCGACGGCATAATCATCGGGCTGGAACTCGGCTTCAGTTGTCACCTCGACGACCGCATAGCAGTCTCGAGTCTCCTTGGCGCAGATGAACACCAGGTCTCCCGGACGGAAACTGGGGCGCCCCTTCCTTGGGCTCGCGAAGAATGACGGCTCCTTCCAGCCGTCACGCTTCGGTGCACCGTATTAGAGTTTGATCCACAGTGTTCGATCTTCATCCCTCGCATCCACCAGGAGCGTCTCTGCCTGAGAGAGAGCAGAAGGGGCGTCGGCCGGCAGGGCCTGAGACGGAGTGGACCCCGCTGTCAGTTTGCGTCCATCGTCCTCGAGCTTCATCAGGTCGTCCGCGGTGACGATGCGCGAGGGCCACGCAAGAATCAATTGCTGCGCTTGACGAGCCTGCTCCTGGTCGAGCTCCACCCCGAGCTCACGGTTCGGACTGGCACTACTTCCCAGACCAGCACCGGTCAGGTTCGCAGAGCCGAGCATGGCCCGGCTCCCGACGACGAAGCACTTGGCATGGAGCCGATTGACGTGGAGTATCTCCACTCCCGCTCGGAGGACTTCCCGCATCCCCTTGACGCTGAGGTACCCGTTGGCGACGGCGCCCGGGTCGAGCGCCGTCAGCAGCTGCCAGGACTGGTCCGACCCTTCTGCGGAAGACGCCACCTGGCGGCACACGTCGTACGAGAGGAATGGGCTCGCCAGGAAGACATCCCCATCAACCTGTGAGAGCGAATCCTCCAGCCAACGGGCGGCCGACGTGATGAGGCATTTTTGAGGGGACATAGACCCACGCTAACTGCGGGGGCCCAGTGTTCCCACTCCCAGCTGCAGATCAGCCGGACCGACATCGCATGCAGGTCATCGCCGGCCAATGCTCCCGCGGGCTCGTGCTCAGATCAGGGAGCTCAAGTCAGAAGGCAACAGTTCGTCGCATACTGATGGTTCCATCGTCATGTAGACCACCCTGGGAGACCCCCTATGCAACCGGAGATCACATCTGCTCGTCAGCCCCGCAGATTGACGATGACAAAGTCCCGCCCTGCACCCTTCGGAGTACTCGATGATGGCGAGACTTCGTTTCTGTTCGGCTCCGCGGACACCTGTGTGCCAACAGCGGAAACGTTCGTCCTGACCACGCAGCGCCTCCGGTCTTTCACCCTGCGCGCGAAGCTGCCCACACGCATGTCCTACTAATGACTGAACCACCTGCTATCGCCCCTGAGCTCGTGACCGCATTGGTGCCGTCACTCTCGCGAAGCCTCGCCGAGCAGTTCAACGTGTTCCGGGTGATGCACCACGGGACCCACGAGAAGCAGCTCTCCAACGTCTTCGCGTGGCTGCTCACGAAGGAGGGGACCCACGAGCTCGGTGACGCACCTCAGGGCCTGTTCCTCGACCTCGTCAACGCCGCGATTCCCGCGGAAGTCCGGCTCCCCCGTACCGGCTACGAGGTCGCGCAGGAAGTCGTCACCCCCGGGCACGAGGGGAACCCTGATCCGGAGTCCGCGGACATCTCCGACATCCTGCTGTCCTCACCGGAGGCCGCCGTCGTCGTGGAGAACTACGGAACCTCCGACGGGCACAAGCACGACTATTACCGATACCTCGCTCTCGGTACGACCGGCGGCCGAGAAGCCGTGGTCGTGCTGCTGTGCGAACGGCATATCCCGCATCTCCAGCGCTACGGCTGGCAGAACGCCACCGTCGTCACCTATGCCGAGTTCCTCAATGCTCTGCGCACACATATCTCTCGTGATCAGAAGTGGATGCAACAGCACCCGGACCAGTACGTCTTCCTCCGCCAGCTGTTCGAGCACTTCGTGGAAGGACCCGCAGCGATGAACACCGACAACACACTGACCTTCCTCACCGCGATGTGCGAGACGGGTGAGTCAGCGCGATACGGATATCAACCCCGCGACCGCGTCGCCCAGGAGTTCGGCGACCTGATCGCCGCGCAGGCGCGGCGTCAGCTCGAGGAGAGCCGTGCGCTGCTGGTTACGATCAAGAGACGTCTGAACGAGTTCGTTCGCTCGACTCTCGTGGCGCAGATCAGCGAGGAGCTCGCCGACGGTCCCTTGGTGGATGTCAACGTCCGGTTCCAGGGCCAATGGGAGTGGTGCATCGAGCTTCGACGAGGTGAGGACCACACGTCCGTGTTCCTCGTGTTCGGCCCCACCGCGGTAGTGGTGCAGGAGCGAGTGCCCCGCAAGCTCGAGCATCCCGATTACTCCCGAGTCTTCGTCTCGTTGCAGGACAAGGGCACCGGCGGCAACTCGCTCATCGCGCACACCGACGTATGCCTCGCCGAGGTCTTGGAAGGCCTTGCCTCCGACGACGTCCGTCTGCGCGATGCGGTGCTGGAGATCCTCGCCGAATAGCACTGCTCCTCGGGAGAAGCATTCGGGGGTTCCCAAGCTTGCCGACCAGCGCTCGATCGCGACGTCTATGGACCACCAGCGCCCGCCCGCCTCACCTTCCCGAGCGTCCCACACTCCACGCCATCGCCACCAGCAGAGCGAACGGGGCCGGCACCACCAGGAACAGCCCGTTGGAGACGGTGACGGCCAGCGACACCCCGAGCACACCGACGATCGCGGCCGCGAGGAAGGGAACGGGCGAGCGCGCGAAGAGGTGAAGGGCGAACAGCCACGCCCGAGCCCCGGTGAGGCCCCCGCCTGTCGCACGCATCGGCAACAGCACGAGGCTCGCGACGATCGCGAGCACTGTCGCGGTCGCGCCCAGCCCGGCCGGCACCAGCATCAGCGGTCCGCCACCTTGCTCATGGGCGAAGAGAGCGAGTCGTGTGAGCGCGGCGAGCACCAGCGGCACTGACCCGATGCCGATGGCGCGAGGGGCTAGACGCCGCAGCCACCTCCCGTACTCACCGATCGAGGGATCCCTGCCGTCCACCACGTCGCAGCAGGTCCTCACCAGCGCGATCACCGTCGGCGGCACCAGGAGCAGCCCGGCGAGCGCAGCGACGAGCACGCCTGCCCGGAGCAGCACGACCACCAGCAGCATGGCGGCGGTGACGGCCACGCTGCCCAGCAGAAGGATCGGCGCGTTCGCCCACGCGGCGCGCAGCGCCTCGAGCAGGTCCAGCCCGCCGCGGTCGGGATCGTGCGCCGTCCGCCCCGGTGACGGGGCGGCGCCGAGGGAGCGTCCCGGTGCAGACCGGCTGCTCGTCATGGCGGCTCTCAGCCCCTCACACCGGCTGTGGCGATGCTGGCGACGAACTGCCTCTGGAAGACCAGGAACACCAGCAGCACGGGCAGCACGATCATCGTGATCGCGGCGAAGACCGTCGCGGGCGCCGCTCCGGCCTGCGCGTCCTGGAGCGTGACGAGACCCAGCGGGAGCGTCATGTTCTCCGGCGTGCTGATAAAGATCAGCGGGGCGAAGTAGTTGTTCCAGGAGGCCTCGAAGACGAGGATCGCCAGCGCCGAGATCGCGGGGCCCGAGAGCGGCACGAGCATGCGGAACAGGATCCACAGGTGCCCGGCACCGTCGAGCGTCGCCGCCTCGTCGAGATCACGCGGGATGGAGTTGAAGTACTGGCGCAGGAAGAAGATCGAGAACACATGGATGAGCCCTGGCAGCCAGAGAGCAACCAGCGTGTCCACGAGACCCAGCGTGCGCATGAAGATGAAGACCGGGATGATCAGCAGCTGAGCCGGGACCATCATCGCGCTGAGCATCATGAGGAACGACGTCGAGCGGCCCCTGAACTCGAAGCGGCTGAACCCGTACGCCGCCAGCACGCTCACCACCAGGGATCCCCCGGTCGTGATCACGCCGACGACGAGGCTGTTCAGCGCCATCTGCCCGATCGGGATGAGGTCCCCGACCGCAGTGAAGTTCTCCGTTGTCGTTCCTTTGGGGAGCCAGTTCGGCGGGGTCTGCAGAGCCTGCCCGGGATCGGTGAGGCTGGTCGAGATCAGCCACACCAGCGGGGCGACCATGATCGCCGCGAAGAGCAGGAGCCCCGCCGACAGCAGGACGCTGCTCGGCCGGGTCCGATGACGTCGCGCGGGAGGCCCCGCCTCCCTGCCGGAGGGCGAGTCCGCCCCGGCCCGTCGCGGACCCTGCTCGGAGATCGCTGTGCTGCTCACTGGTCATGCACCCACTTCCTGGCACCCCAGAACTGGAGGAGCGTCACCGCCATGATCACCACGAACACCACGAAGGCAACCGCGGAGGCGTAGCCGATCTGGAAGGACTGGAACCCCTGCTCGTACATGTACATCACCAGGGTGAGCGTCGCGTCGTCCGGTCCGCCTCCGGTGATGATCTGGATCGGGTCGAAGATCTGGAACGCTCCGATGAAGGTCACGACCATCGCGAAGAACAGGGTCGGGGACATCATCGGCACGGTCACGTGCCAGAACGCCTGCCGGGTGCTGGCTCCATCGGTGCGGGCCGCCTCGATGAGCTGCTGGGGCACGGTCTGCAGCCCGGCGAGCATGATGATGAAGGTGAATCCGAGCGTGTGCCAGAAGTCGATCCCGATGATCGCCGGAAGAGCCCACGCGGGGTTCAGGAACCATTCCGGTGCTGTCAGGCCGAGGCTCTCGATGTAGTACGTGACGACGCCGAAGGCGGGGTCGAGCATGTACTGCCACAGCAGGGCGACCGCGGCCCAGGAGATGATGAAGGGGAAGAACACGGCCGTGCGCACGAGATACGAGACGAAGCGGTTCGCGATCGCGTTGACCCCCAGCGCCAGCAGCAGTCCTCCGACCACGTGCGTCACGACGGACGCGAAGGCGAAGAGGAACGTGTTGACGAAGGCCTGGACGAGCACCGGGTCCTGGAACAGCGTGGAGAAGTTCTCGAGCCCGACGAACTCCGGCGGCGTCAGCAGATCCCACGAGAAGAGGCTGAGCACGATCGCGACCACGAACGGTCCGCCGATGAACAGCACGAACAGGAGTGCGGCGGGGCTCAGAAAGAGCGGGCCGAGCCAGTTCCGACGCAGGTCCTTGCGCCGCCTGCGGGTGCTCTGCGCAGCGTCGGGCGTCTGGAGCGCGGTGTGTTCGGCGGCCGTCACAGCAGGGGTCCGATCTTGTCGTAGGTCCGATTCAGCTGCGCCTTCGGCTCCGCGTACCCGGTGATGATCTGCAGCCACCCTTCCTCCACGATGTCCTGGATCTCGGGGCCTCGCTCCGGGGACGGGACCGGTGTCGCCGTCTCCAGTGCGTCGACCAGGCACAGAGCCCCTTCCGGAGCCCCCTCGAGGAAGGCGTCGGAGGTGGCGACGGATCGGCGTGCCGGCACGATGGTCCCGCCGGCCTTCGCGAAGAACGAGGCGCCCTCGACCGACATCAGGTACTTGATGAACACCCACGCCTCCTCGGTCCGCTCGGAGGCCGCGGTGATGTCCCAGGCGTCCCACCCGACGGGCGATCCGTGCACGCCGTTGTTCGGGAACGGGACCATGCGGATGGCATCGGTCATCTCGATGCGTGCGGCGTTCACCATCCCGTAGGCACCGTCGTGGAAGGCGGCCAGCTCTCCGTTCTGCATCAGGGACGCGGCGTCGTAGGCGCCTCCGGGCTTGGGCGAGTACCCCTTGGCGACCAGCGCTCGGGCGAACTCGGCCGCCTCGATCGCTTCCGGGCTGTTGATCGTGGCGCTGGTCCAGTCCTCATCCAGGCTGGACGTGCCGTTGTTGGTCAGCCACGGCAGCACGTCGTGCCAGTAGCCCTGCTCGACCGTCATGAGGAATGCGCCTTCGGCCTTCAGCTTCCGCCCCGCCTCCATGAGGTCGTCCCAGGCGAATCCGTCCTCCGGCAGCTCCACCCCTGCACGGTCGAGGAGCTCGGTGTTGCAGTACTGCACGATGGGGTTGTAGCCGCCGGGCATGTAATAGGTGCTGCCGTCCGGGGAGCCGTACTTCTGCGACCACACACGCAGGTTGTCGTGGATGTCGTCGTAGTAGTCGTCGACCTCCTCCTGGTCCCGGGCGATCAGATCGTCGAGCGGCGCGAGCACGCCCTTCGAGGCGAAGAGTCGCTGCCCCTCCGTGGCCATCTGGATGATGTCCGGGGGATGACCCCCTGCGATCTGGGTCGCCACGGAGTAGGTGAACTGTGCCCATGAGCCGGACTTCGCGGCTGCCTGGAGGTCGATCTCGGGATGCTGCGTACGGAACTCCGCGAAGAGCTCCTCGAACTGCTTGCGCTGGTTGGCGTCACCGAGGAACACGAACTCGACGACGTCGCCTCCCGCACCCTCGACCGACGCTCCCGGGTCCCCACCGCATGCGGCGAGCGCACCGGCCAGCGCGGCGAGGCCGGCGCCGCCGAGGGCGTGTCGGCGCGTGAACCGCGGAGTGCGCATGCCGGCGTTCATGACGTCTCCGTCCAGGCGGCGGACATCACGGGCAAGGACCCGCCGAGCGTGACGATCTCCATGTCCTCACGGCTGCCGTCGGTGCGTTGACGCGCGTAGCCCCAGCCGGTCCCGGTGAACAGAGGGACCAGGTGCCCGCCGGCCGGCCGGGTCAGGCTCAGCGCCCCCGTCGTCGCGTCGTAGGACTTCCCGCTCCCCGAGTTCACCAGCGACCACCCGGACAGGGAGCGGACGTAGTGGTCACCGCATTCGATGTGGTTGTAGGGGTTACGGCGGCTGCCGTCGTACCGACCGCGGACTCCGGCCAGGATCGACTCCGCCTCCTCGTCGAGACCTTCGTACCGACAGTGCGCGGCGACCTGGAGCTCGGTGCCGGTCCACACCTCGTCGGCGTAGCGGATCGGCACCGTCGGACGGCCGCCGTGCGGCCAGGTGCACACCAGGAGCCCGGTGTCGTCCCCATCGGCGAAGACGCGGTATCCATGCTCCAGATCGTGGAAGCCGTGGCGCAGGTTGTGCCGCACGACGGAACGTAGAGCAGTGCGGACGTGGTCGGCAGGCAGCACGTGACCGAGGCCCAGTTCATGAGCCCACCATTGACCGACGAGCTGATCGGCGAGGCAGCCGCGCCCCCACTGGAACGGCCTCTCCGCTCCGTCCTCGAGCTCCTGCTCGTAGTACTCGCCCGTGAACAGCAGGTCATCGTAGGCGGCGCTGCCTCTGTCGAAGAGGTCCCGGAGCTCGCCGCCCTCGTCATGCAGGCCGCGCAGGCGTGACATCTCCTCCAGTGCGCGCAGGGCGGCGAGCCAGAGCGTCCCGATGAAGGTGTTGGCTCCCGCGAGGTCGATGTCATGCGTGCTGGGCTGGATCCCTCGGAGCACGCCGGTCCCCTCAGGGTCCCAGGTGCGCCGGATGTGGCTCATGAGCCGGGTGATCCGATCCCATCGCTGCTCGAGCCAGTGCTCGTCCACGGCACCGGAGCGCAGTTCTCGATACGTCTTGAGGATCACGCCCAGCATGCCGTCCAGGGCAGGGGTGGTCGGGCCGCCGATGGGACGATCCCACAGCTGCGGCAGGCTGGTCGGCGCGATCACGCGGTGGGGCACGGAGCCGTCCGGGGCCTGGAGGACGTCCAGCTCCGTCTCCCGCATGGAACGTTCGAGCGACGGGTACAGCGCGGCGAGCGCTTGAGCGTAGTTCCACACATGCGTGCAGTTCAGCGGGCAGGAGCCTCCGATCTCTCCGGCATGGCCGCCGGTGGATGCACCGTTGACGCCCTCGAAGGCGTAGAAGGTGCCGTCGGCGGCGTGGAAGCAGGTGGGGCTCCGGACGACCACCGCCTGGGCGGCCAGGTGCTCGACCTCCTCGTCGCTCAGCCCGGAGCGCTGCAGGAGGGTGGTCCACTGCAGGGTGTCGTTCTCGAGGTCCTCCCAGTCCCGCTGGACGTGCTCGGCCACGCCCAGTGCGTCAGGGTGGAGCGTCGAGTAATGGTTCCCGAGCCAGAGCCGAGTGGCGCGTGACTGCTCGGCGAATGCTCCTCCCTGCGGGAAGTCGACATAGCGGTTAGGGAAGTACCAGGCGATCGCGAACCGGACCGTCGCGGTCTCCCCGGGTGCGAGCTGTGCGGGGGCGACGAGACCTCCGTTCCAGGTGGCGCCCTGCGGGCTCGGACCTTGCGCGCCGCGCGTCGAACCCCACTGTTTGAACGGAAGGTGGTCCTGGCCCGGCGCCGGGGCCACGTCGGGGAACGAGGTGCGGGCGCGGAGGAAGTCGAGGAACTCCTCCGCCTCGGTCCACTGCGGGAGAGCCGTGGCCTTGGCGTCGTCGCACGTGAGGACGGCCTGCCCTGCTCCCGGGGCGAGAGGGTCGAGCCCTGCGTTCTCCATGACGAGGGAGGTCCATCCGTCCTGCCTGCGCACCCGGTTGGTGTTGCCGCCGTATCCCGCGGCGCGGACCCCGTCCGGTGCGGTCGTCCCGTCGTGTCCGACCGGGTTCTGCATCGCGGCGGCGAGCGACACGGTCAGCGCGGTCTCGCTCCGGTTGGTGAGGGTGAACGTGAAGAGCGCCGCAGGCAGCGAGCTGCGGTCCACGTCCTGAGGGACGAGAGGCGTGAACGCTCGCAGGTGAACATCCACGGGTGCGTCAAGCTCGTAGTCGAGCTCGGCGACGGGATAGGTGGCACGGAATCGGGTGGACCGCGCACCACCGGTCCTCTCCACGAGCTCACGCTGCCAGTCCGGGATCTGATCGTCGGTCACCAGCGGAGCGGGCGGGACGGACGCCGAGCGTGGAGGGGCCTGCAGGATGCGGGTCGCGTTCAGGGGCGGCTCGGGACGTTGGATGCGGACCGCGAAGAACGAGTTGGGCAGGTCCCCGCGATGGTTGCCGATGTTGTGCAGCTGCCATTGCCGCAGGCCGCCGTCGGCCCCGATGGCAACGTTCCCGGTCCCGATCCCGCCCAGCGGCATCGCGACGCAACGGGCCTTGTCATGGTCGAGCTGTCTCATACGTTCGCACACCTCTGTGCCAGTAATCGATTTCTGACCTCGCTGTGTCCAGCGTAGGTGTCGCCGGAGAGGACGTCAACGGCGCGCATCCGGCGGAACCCGCTCTCGTCGGCCGCCACCCCTCTACTTCCCCGTCCCCAGCGTCATCCCCTCCACCAGCCTCCGCCCCAGCAGCGCGTACAGCGCGATGGTCGGGATGACCACGATGATGATGCCGGCGAAGAGGCCGCCCCAGTTCGAGGTGTACTGCATGGTGCCGTACAGGCCCAGCAGCGCCTGCGGGAGGGTGTACTTCGAGTTCTCGGTGATGAGCACCAGCGCCAGCAGCGTCTCGTTCCACAGCGCCAGCCCCGTCAGCAGCGCCGCGGTCACCAGGCCCGGCCGCGCCAGCGGCGCCATGATGCGGGTGAAGGTGGTCATGGCGCTCGCGCCGTCCAGGGCCGCGGCCTCCTCGAGGTCCTCGGGAAGGGAGCGGAAGAACCCGGTCAGCAGGAACACGGCGAAGGGCAGCGAGGTCGCCACGTACAGCAGGCCGAGGCTGAGCCGCTCGTCCCACCAGCCGACGGTCGCCCACATGAAGGAGCTCACCGCGTTCATCGCCACCCACATCGGCACCAGCACCACCTGCACGGGGATCCCGAGGCCGATGGCGAAGAACGAGGTGATCGGGCCGGCGCTCGGCACGGCGGTGCGGGCCAGGACGTAGGCGGCCATCGCGGCGAGCACGATCGTGACCAGCGTGCACACCGCCACCAGCACCACGGAGTTCAGGAACCCCTGCCCGAGGCTCGAGTCCGTCCAGGCGGAGACGTAGTTGAGGAAGGACAGCGAGCGGGGCAGCTCGAGGGGGCGGCTGAAGATCCGCGATCCGCCGCGGAAGGAGTTCATCGCGACCCACAGCAGCAGCACCACGTTGAACACGCACCAGAGGATCACGACGATCCTCAGCACGGTCCAGATCGCGCCGCCGGCGAGGTCGCCGGGGCGCCTGCCGCCCGAAGGCGGGGTCTCGTCGGGGCGGGCGGGGGCGTCCATGAGATCGGCGGTCATCAGAACTCCAGGGCGTCGCGGTGCATGAGGCGGCGCACGGCCACCACGAACACGCTGATCAGGGCGACCATCACGACGGCCATGGCGCTGCCGAGGCCCAGCTCGTACTGGGGGTTCTGGCCGCCGGTGGTGGTGAGGAACTGGGCGATGGTGAGGGTGCGGGCCTGGGGCGGCGGGGCGGAGCCGCTGCCGGTGAAGCCGTAGACGAACTCGAACACCTTGATCGCGTTGATGCACCACAGCACCGCCGCGACCGTGACCACGTCCCAGGTCATCGGCAGGGTGACGTGCCAGAACACCGTGAGGCGTCCGGCGCCGTCGAGCTCTGCCGCCTCGTAGTAGTGGCGCGGGATCCGCCCGATCGCGGACATCATCAGGGTGAGGTAGAAGCCGACGCTCACCCACACCAGCCCCACCAGGATCACCTGGAAGATGAGGTCCGGGGTGAGCCACTGCTTCGCGAGCGCCCCGAGCCCCACCCCGCGCAGACCGGCGTTGACCAGGCCGCTCGGGGCCAGCAGCAGGCTCAGCGCGATCCCCACCGCGATCGGGGAGAGCAGGTAGGGGAAGAAGATGATCGCCAGCGCCGGCCGCGACCAGCGCACCTCCCGCAGCACGGAGGCGATCGTGAACGTCGCGGCGAACACGCCGATCCCGGAGACGACGAGGATCGCGAGGGTGTTGAGGAAGGCGCGCTGGAACATCGCATCGCCCGCGAGGTCCGCGTAGTTCGCGAGCCCCACCCACACGGGATCCTCCCCGCGCCCGCTCCACTCGGTGAGGCTGATGTATCCGCCCCACAGCGCGGGCGCGACGAGGAACAGCACGTAGACCGCCAGCGCCGGCAGCAGCAGCGGCCAGTACAGGCGCCGCCGCGCCCGCGCCGCCGGCGAGGTCGAGGTGTGCCGGCGACCTCGGCCGACGGGCGATCCGGTGCGGGCGGGGACGGGAAGAGCCTGGGCCGTCATGATCCCTCGTGGTAGGCGACGGTCTCCTTCGCCAGGCGCGCCCGGAACTCGGCGGCGCTGAGCTTCCCGCCGAAGAGGTCGATCACGGCGGGCTGCCAGGTGTCGGTGACCCACTGCGGCTCGGCCACCGAGATCCCGTCGGCGAACAGGACGGTCTCGGAGGCGCCGGCGTACTCCTCGGCGAAGCCGGCCAGCTCCGGCGGGGCCTCGACGTCGGTGCGCGGGGTGAGGTTCTTCGCCTCGGTCGCGATGCGGGAGATTCGCTCATTGTTCAGCATCCAGGTCATGAACTTCTTCGCGGGCTCCGCCTTGCGGGCGGTGGCGGGTATGGCGAAGCCGATGGGCTGGGCGATCGCGAGCCCGGCCCCGGCGTCCTCCCCCACCGAGGGGAAGGGGAAGGAGCCGAACTCGAGGCTCGCCGGGTCCCCGCCGGACTGGGTGATCGAGGCGGTGGTCTCGCTCGGCAGCCAGGAGCCCATGAGGATCAGGTCGGTCTTGGAGGTCTGGTCGGCCCAGGAGGCCTGCTGGGTGGGGAACTTCGTGCCCTGGAACCCCTCGGGGAAGAACCCGGCCTTCAGCAGCGCCTCGACGTTGTCGGTCGCCACCGTCCAGGCGGGGCCCTCGAAGGCCTCGCCGCTCGCGTCCTGGACGGCCTCGAGCATGGTCCCGGCGCCGCCGGCGCGCAGGATCCCCCACTCCAGCCAGTAGGCGCAGTAGTCGGCGATGTCTCCGTCCAGGGCGATCGGGGTGCGGCCCTCGCCCTTGAGCGTCTCGAGCTGCCCGACGAGGTCGTCCCAGGTCTCGGGCGGCTCCTTCGCGAAGACGGGGCTGACTGCGGCGTTGAACCACAGGGTCGAGCCGATCACCTCGTAGGGGACCATGAAGGCCTCCCCGTCCTCGTTCTGCATCGTCGGCAGCAGCGCCTCGGGGACCACGTCGGCGATGGTGGTGCCCTCCTCGCCGAGGATGTCCATGTCGTACACGTCGGCGATCGGCAGGAGGTTCTCCAGGCCGATCTTGCTCTGGAGGTCCGGGGAGCCGTTGTCGATGAGGTCCGGCGGGTTCCCGGCGTTCAGGCGCGGCACCACCTGGCCGAGCACCTCGCGCCCGGACCACTGCACGTCCACGGTGATGCCGGTCTCGGCGGTGAACTTCTCGATCTCGTCGGCCAGGACCTTCTGCTGGTCCTCGCCGGTCTGCCACATGGACCAGTAGGTGAAGGAGTCCCCTCCCCCGCCTCCGCTCCCGCCGTCCCCGCCGCATCCGGTGGTGAGGGTGCCGAGCGCGGCGGCGCCGGCCGCTGCGGCGCCGAGGGTCGTGAACCTGCGTCGGGTGATGCTCATGATGCGTCTCCTTCGAGTGGGGCGGATCGGTCAGCTGGGGTCGAGGGCGTCGAGGGTGAGCTCCTGCGGGGCGGGGCCCACCTGGCCGGGGCCGGTGTAGTAGTAGGCGGTCGAGGCGATGTCGTCGCGCAGCGGGCGGTAGCGCTCCTGCCCGCCGACGGGGCTGCGGAAGCCGAGCGCCTGGACGGTCGCGCGGAGGCGAGTGGCGAAGCAGATCGGGTCCGGCAGGTGCCAGCGGTACAGGCCGAAGCGCTGCTGGTTGGCGTAGAAGCCGTCGGGCTCGATCACCTGCGGCATCCCGAGATACGGGGCGGAGTAGGCGGCGTAGGCGCCGGGCGGGTCCTCGAAGGCCCAGGCCCCGCCGAAGTAGTCCTCGGTGCCGGTGCCGCAGATCGTGGGGAAGTCCTCGTCGTCGTCCAGGTAGAACTTCACCTCGCCCTCTCCCCACCAGCCCGGATGGTGGGTCTCCCAGGCCAGATAGGTGCCGACGAGATGCCCCGCGCCCTCGACGCCGTCGAGGATGACGTGCGGCTCGGCGTATTCCAGGGGGTCGCTGCGCCGCCACTGGGCGCGGAAGCGCAGGGCGTCCTCGGCGACCTGCTTCTGCGCCCAGGTGATCTGGAAGAAGACCCCCTCGATCGTCTCGGGGCCGAGGTTCGTCACGGAGATCCGGGCGCGGGAGGTGAACGGCATCTCGAAGTAGCTGTTCAGCCCGCCGGCGGGGGCGACGGTGATCGGCACCGAGGTGACCGGGGCGTAGGTCTCCCAGCCCTGGCAGAAGAAGTCCCCCAGCGGCACGTGCACCGCCGGGTGCTCCTCCTCGTCCCACTGCATCGTCAGCACGATGCGGCGCCAGTGGCGGGGCAGGGTGGTCATCCACAGGTGCTGGATGACGCCCGGTCCCTCGATGTCGGCGAGGGTGCGGGTCTCGTGGGGACCGAGGTCGATGCAGGGCGACTTCTTCCACCCGATCGGCAGCTCGCGGCTCGCATAGGCGGTGGAGTGGGTGCCGTGCTCGGCACGGCCGCCCTGCCCGGGCGCGCCGGTGGGGTTCTCGGCGCTGATCGACCGGGTGCGGGAGTGCTGGGGGCGGGTCAGGTCCATGAGGCCTCCTCGGTGGTCATGCGGAAGTCGTAGTGGGCGGGCAGCGCCTCGTCCGTGCCGCGCAGGGCCTGGAACTCGGCCCAGAGCACGTCGAGCCCGGTGTCGCCCTCGCGCAGGTCCGGCAGCACGAGGGGCTGGTGGAGCAGTCGCGCGGCGCCCGCCTCGTCTCCGGTGCGGACGCGGGCGCGCGCCTCGAGGTACTGCACGCGCGGCAGGGCGCGCAGCGTGGCGGACAGCTGCTCGATGAGGGCCAGGGCGCGGGCGTGCTGGTCGTCCTCGAGCAGGGCGGCGAGCGCCTCGAGCGCCACCCCGCGCCGGGCCCGATCCAGCTCGTGCGCGGCGACCAGGCCCTCGGCCCGCGCGGCCGGTGCCTGCTCGGTGAGGGCGAGGGCGCGCAGCGCGTCCGGGGTGGGATGCGCATCGCACGAGCGGGTCCAGAGGGCGCGGGCGCGGTCGGTGCTCCCGGCGGCGTGCTCGAGGTGGCCGAGCAGAAGGTCCCGCAGCCAGCTCGCCTCGGCGGCCTCGAGCACGGAGCGCCAGGCGGGGTCGGTCTGGGCGCTGCGCTGCAGGATCGGGTTCGGGGCGGCGCCGCGGACCAGGTCGTGCCAGGCCTGCTGCTCGGCGGTGAGCGCGGCAGGGTCGAAGGGGGTGGCGGGGTCGCCCTTGCGGTGGCCGACGAGCACCTCGAGCGCTCCCCAGCCCTCGGTCTCTCGCCGGGCGGCGCGGTCGGCTGCGGGCGGTGCGGTGGCGGCACGCCCGTCGGCGGCGCCGTCGGGCCCGACGTCGGTGTCGGCGTCGGAGTCCTCCGGGTCGTCCGGCCATCTCGTGACCGGCGCGTCCTCAAGGGCGGTGAGCAGGGCGTGGACGCGGTCAAGCTCGCCCGCGTCGACCGCGGCCTCGCGCGCCGCGGGGACGGCCTTCTCCCAGGGGGCGTCGGCCCGTCGGCCGAGGTCGATCGGCGCGTAGCTCTCGGTGAAGCGCCAGGTCTCCCCCGCCGCCAGGCGCAGGTGCTCGAGCTGGGTGGGGGCGAGACCGGCCTGGATCTCGGCGTAGCGGGCGGTCTCCGCGTCCCCGGAGAGCCAGCGCTGCCAGGTCTCGCCGCCAGGGTCGCCGCCCCAGGTGAAGAGCTTGCGTCCGCGCAGCTGGGCGGTCGAGGCCTGGCCGAGGCCCCGGCCCTGCCCGTCGACCGCGGCGATCCAGGGATGGGCGGCGGCCTCGGAGCTGGCGGGAAGGAAGAAGTAGTCGGCCGAGCCGGGGTGGCGGGCGGGCGCGCTGATGTCCAGTCCGTCGCGCAGCGGCACGTCGACCCGCTGGAGGGCGTCGGCATAGCCGAAGTGGAAGGCGGCCTCGCTGTCCACGAGCACGCGGGTGTCCCGACGCTGCGGGACGGCGATGTTGCTCCACCAGTACACCGGCACGTCGGCCACTGTGGGGTTGGCGAGGACGGGGTGGATGAAGAGCCGGTCCGCCCCGTCGGGCAGGTGGGCGTCGATCCGCCAGGTCAGGCCCAGCATCCGCTCGTGCGCCCACATCCGCAGCACACGGGAGCCGTCCGGGGCGTCCACGGTGCCGGCGAGGACGGGCTCGCAGGTCAGGCCCCAGTGCCCGGTGACGCCGAGGTTCCACTCCACTCCCCCGGCGAACCAGGCGTTGCGGATCGCGAGGTTCGCCGGGCGGATCCCGTCGCCCTGGTGCAGGCACTCCCGCCCGGTGCGGCGGTCCTCGAGGCTCCACAGCCGCCCGCCGAGGTCGAGCAGGAAGGTGGCGCGCAGATGCTCGTTCTCGAGCACCGCGACGCGGTGGCGCACCGGGGTGAGCGCACGGCCGTAGGCGTCCTGGGTGCGATACGGCAGCGCGGTGGGCCGACGCTCGGCGTGGTCGGGACCGACGCCCAGCAGCGAGGACTCCTCGGCGGTGGGGATCCGTCCCCCGCCGGCATCGAGGATCAGCTCGCCGTCGTCGGCGCCGAGCGGCGCCTGCGGCAGGACGAGCGTGGTGAGGCGGACGGAGGCCATGGAGCTCCTTCGACGGCGGTGTCGACGGCAGGATCACGATATATTTGGGACTGCCTCAAAATACGTGGGGCCTAGTGTAGGCCGGGCCCGTCCCGGGCGGAAGAGCGGCGTCGAGGAGGTGCCCGTGCGACGGGAGACCACGCGCGCCGACCCGCGCTCGATCCGACACTGGAACGAGTACGCCGTGGTCCAGGCGCTGCGCGAGGGCGACAGTCAGCGGATCTCCGAGCTCGCCGCGGCCACCGGCCTCACCCCCGCCCCGCTCGGGCAGGTGCTGCGCAGCCTCGAGGCCAAGGGCTGGGTGGTCGCCGGCAGCGGCACCCCGAACGGCAGGGGCCGCCCCGCCCAGGTGTTTACCGCCCGAGTGCCGGACGGCTGCGTGCTCGGCCTGGATCTCGGCGCGCACACGGTCCGCGCCGTCCGCCTCGACCTCGCCGGGAAGCTCCTCGGGACCGCCGAGCGGCCGATGCCGCGGGGCGGGGATGACTCAGGCTCTGCGGAGTCGGTGCGCGCCGAGGCCGTCTCCCGGGTAATCGCCGAGTCCGGCGCGGCGGCGAGCGCCGTGTGGCTGAGCGCCCTCGCCGTCGGGGGCTCGCTCGCCGAGGACGGGCGGGTGCTCCGCTCGGTCGCGATGCCGCAGTGGGAGGGCCGCCACCCGGCCGAGGTCTTCGCCGGCGTGCTGCCGGGGCAGGCGATGGTGGTCAACGACGTGCGGGCCGCGACCTGGGCCGAGCACGCCGTCGGCGCCGCGGCCGGGCACGCCACGGTGCTGCTCGCCCAGCTCGGACGACGCCCGACGCTCGGCCTGCTGTTCGACGACGCGCCCTGGCGCGGCGCGCATGGCACCGCGGGCGACCTCTCGCTGAACTCCTTCCTGCCCGCCGAGGAGTCGATGGACTGGCTGCGCGCCTATCGCGACCGCCCCGACCCGATCGGCGCCGCGGTCCACGACGCCCTCGCCGGCGACGAGAGGGTGCGCGAGGACGTCCGGCACCACGTGGAGCGGATCGCGCCGGCCCTGGCTCTCGCCACGGCGGTCGTGGACCCCTCGGTGCTCGTGATCGGCGGGGCGCTCGCACCGCTGGCCGGCGCGTTCCTCGAGCCGCTCGCCGCACACGTGCGTGCCCATCTGCAGCGCCCTCCCGAGGTGGTCGCGACGGGGCTGGACCAGTTCGCGGCCGCCCGCGGCGCTGCCCTGCTGGGGCTGCGGGAGATCGACGCCGAGCTCGCCGACCCGACGGCGGGCGTGCTGCCGCTGGAGCGGGAGGTGTTCGCGCAGCGGCGGGGGCGGTGAGGGGCGTGGATTCGTAGCGCCCCCGCTTCGTAACATTTTCGCCACCGACGACTCACCGCGACCGACCCCCTCCTGTCGGACTGACCTCATCGCGCGGCAGCCCAGGACGACACCGGCCACAACAGCTAGCCACCAGCTGATAGCCGCTAGACGTAGAGCCTTTCTCCCCACGGGAAACCCCTAGTGACGGCCGTGTCGAGGTCACGACGAACTCAGCATCGGACGCACTCGCTTCGGAGCCACGACAGAGCTGCTCGCGATCCTGCCATCGAGCGGACGGTGAGACACCTCAACCGATCCACATCACCAGTGCCCAGACCTCCTACTTGTTGACAAGTAGTTCACCAAGCAGCCTTGACCACCCCCGCCCACCTTCATACATTGAGCCTACTCGGCAAATACGGCGACAGGATGGGATCAACATGTCAGACAGGTTGAAGGATCTGGACAGTGAGCACCGTCCACTCCTCCATCGCGTCCTCGATGTCGCACGCCGATGGCGGCTAGAGGTCGGAGACCCGATGCCCAGCGAAGCCCAGCTGTGCCAGGAATTGGACGCGGGCCGCCAACAGATCCGCGAGGCGCTCAGTGCCTTGGAGGCGCTTGGGATCGTGGCGAGCCGACAAGGGGCCCGACGAACCTGGAAGGGTTTTGACCTCTCTTCATTCCTCCGTCGGACGACAGGTCTCCTCGGCGAAAGCGACGAGATGCTGAGGGACCTGCTAGAGGTCCGACACGCCCTGGAGAAGTCGATGCTTCCGGCAGCGGCACACAAGCTAGCCCGCGCAGACCTCGTCCGGCTTCGCGCGCTGTCTCGCGAGATGGTCATCCTGGCGGAGCGCGGCGAGTCGTTCGAGGTGCTCGATGAGCAGTTTCATCGAGCGCTACTCGCCCCGCTGGCCAACTCGGCCCTCGACGCGATCCTCCAGACCTTCTGGGCCGTCTTCCGGGCTACCCGCAACGACGACGAGAGCGTTGCGGAGGACCCCGAGATCGCAGCGATGCACGAACAGGTGATCGACGCCATCGAGGATGGCGACATCCAACGAGCAGTCTACGAGCTCGATAGGCATTTCTACGGAATACGGAACAGGTTCCCTGACGAAGTGCTCGGATTTTCGAGCGCCGCCACAGCCTAATCCCGGACAGCACTCCAGAAGCCGCCCCCCTCTCGCCACAAAGGCGGCGCGAACAGCGCGACGCCTTGATTTCATGATGCAAAGGAGCACAGAGAAATGAAACGACGTCACTTCATGGCCTTGGGCGCAGGAGCACTCGCCGCCACCGCTACTGCATGTTCCAGCGGAGGAGGGAACTCCGGGCCGGCCGAGATCACCTACTGGCTGTGGCAGGACGACGCGACGGACACGACTTGGAACGAGCTCGCTGAGAAGTTCAACTCGGAGCACGAAGACGTCACTGTCACCCTCGAGTCGATCCCCCTGGATCAATACCAGAACCAGCTGATCACCTCTGCGATGAACGGTGCGGGCCCGGATGCCGCGCGCAGCAAGGACTGGTGGCTGGGCCAGTTCGCGCCCGAAGAGGCGATTGCTGACCTCTCGGAGTTCGTCAATGGGTGGGAGGGCCGCGACGATGTCGTCGAGTCTCTGTGGGCCACCGGACAGCTTCCCGGCGAGGACGCGATCTTCATGCTTCCCCACCAGTACACGACGCTGTATCTCTACTACCGGAAGTCCTACTTCGAGGACGCAGGGCAGGAGCCACCGGCCTCCCAGGAGGACTTCCTCGCCGCTGCCGAAGCGCTCACCGGGGAGGGTCGGTTCGCCATGGATGTTCGTGGCGGCGCAGGCGGTCAGGATCAATGGCTCGCGTGGATGTACGCCGGCGGAGCGTTGATCACTGACGACGCCGGGGAGATCGTCCTGGACGACCCGACGGCGATCGAGGTCAACCAGCGCTACCTGGATCTGACGACCACGCTCAATGCCGCTCCTCCCGGCTCCATCACCGCTGCATTCGCAGACGTGAAGACGAACTTCGCGGACGGCCTGACCGCGATGATGATCCACCATCCTGGCTCCCTCGCCGAGATGCAGGAGACCTTCGCCGACGATCTCGGGGTCATCCCGATCCCGACAGGTGATGGGCAGCCGGGATCCACCCTGGGCTCCATGAGCGGGAACGTAATCATGGAGGGCTCCAAGAACAAGGAAGCTGCTTGGACATGGATCGCCTGGCTCAGCGAACAGGAGCAGATGGCCACGATGTCCACCTCCCCTGAAGGCCAGCTGCCCGTCCTCACCTCCGTGATCGGCCAGCCGGAATTCAGCGATGACCCTCAGCTCGCTGTCGCCGTGGACGCCATTCCGACCGCAAAGGCCTGGCCGGCGCTTCCCGGGGTCGCTGAGCTCGCCGCCGCGCAATGGGGACCCACCATTCAGCAGGCTTTCCAGGGCGAACTCACCAGCGAAGAAGCTCTCACGGCTATGGCTGACGTGCTTCGCGAGGAGTGACGGTGAATCCAGTACTCGAGAAAGCAAGACCCATGACTGCATCAGACAGCACCGTCACGCAGACTCCACGCCGCCCACAGCGCACATCGAACAGACATCGCCCCTCGAAGATCCCGGTCGCCCCGTACGTTCTGCTCCTCCCAGCAGTCGTCGTCATCGGCATCTTCGCGGGCTTCCCCCTGATCCGGTCCGTCTGGTTCGCTTTCAACGAGATCTCCCCGTTCTCCGGCGCAGCGGAGTTCGTCGGGCTCCAGAATTTCGTCGACATCCTCACGGACCCCTCGACGTTCCCCACTCTGGGTCGTACCGCGACCTGGGTGCTCGGCGCCGTCGGACTGCAGCTCGTCTTCGGACTGTTCCTCGCACTGCTACTCAACAACCGCTTCCCCCTCCGTGGGGTCTATCGCGGATTGATCATGGTCCCCTGGGCCACCCCGAGCGTGCTCATCGCTCTCATGTGGAAGTGGATACTCGACCCGAACAGCGGGATCGTGAACTCCGCCCTCCTGCGTCTGGGGTTCATCGGCGAACCCATCGAGTTCCTCTCGACCAACGCGACCGCGCTCCCCACGCTGATCATGATCGACGTCTGGCAAGGCATCCCTCTGTTCGCCGTCATGATCCTCGCCGCCTTGCAGGGTGTTCCCGGAGAGCTGCGGGAGTCAGCCTCGATCGATGGCTGCGGGCCTTTCCGGGTCTTTCGATATGTGGTCATTCCGGTCATCCTGCCCACCATCCTCATCACAGTCCTGCTTCGACTGATCTGGACGGCCAACTACATCGACCTGATCTTCATCCTGACGGGCGGAGGACCCGGCCACGCTTCGACCACGCTCGCCCTGCAGTCCTATCTCACGACATACAAGGGAACCGACTTCGGACACGGCGCAGCCTATGCGGTGCTCCAGTCCGCGATCCTCGCAGTGTTCGTCGTCCTGTACCTGCGGATGACCAACAAGAAGGACGCATAAGACAATGATGACCACAATCACTTCTCCTGTTCACACCGCCATGCCGGCACGGCGCAAGAAGAAGACGACCACAGGCACGACGTTCCTGCGGGTCGGAATGGGAATTGCCCTCGTGGGGATCCTCGCCCTGGTGCTCGGGCCATACATCATCATGGCGTTCACCTCGGTCACCCCGCGCAGCGAGTTGACCGCCGCAGGGGCGAACATCATCCCGAGCGAGTTCACCTTCGCGGCTTACCGAGAACTGCTGGCCACTACGCCGTTCCTCACCTATCTGGGCAACAGCCTGACCGTCGCCGTCATCGTTGTCCCTGCGTCTCTGGCTCTCGCGACCGGCGCCGCGATCGCCCTGTCGAGATTCGACTTCCCGGGCAAGTCGTTCTTCATGGCCGGGCTGCTCCTTGCACAGCTGTTCCCGGCGGTCCTGCTGGTCATCTCCCTGCAGGGCCAGCTGCGGAGCTTCAGCCTGCTCGACAGCACGATCGGCCTGGCTCTCGTCCACATCGCTTTCGCGACGCCGTTCGCCACGTGGCTGCTCAAGGGGTTCGCCGATTCCATCCCTCGTGAGCTGGAAGAGGCCGGGGCCATCGACGGGGCGAGCATCACGCAGATCATCCGCCTGCTGATCTTCCCACTGCTCGTTCCCGGCATGGTCGCCGCAGGCACCTACGCTTTCATCCTCACCTGGAACGAGTTCCTCTACGCGCTGACCTTCACCTCGTCCACCTCGACCCGAAC